>Ga0209777_10000020_pt1 | contig 295249 bp, 276 predicted proteins | sample FrelakmetHBP12HB_FD_187147 | JGI IMG/M metagenome (GOLD analysis project Ga0209777, IMG submission 187147) | Freshwater lake sediment microbial communities from the University of Notre Dame, USA, for methane emissions studies -HBP12 HB (SPAdes)... | ecosystem: Environmental > Aquatic >...
GCCGTTTTTACTCTCTCTCTCTCTCTCTCTCTCTCTCGGTTTGTTAAAGCTTTCTAAAATATTCTGAATTAATAGGATGGTTTCTTTGTCATTAACTTTCTTTTTTATTAGTTCAAGTAAAATATTGTAATCGATTGAATTAAAAAACTTTTTGATATCGCATTTTAAATAATAACAAGACTGGCTATAATTTCTACTAACACATCTCACAAATGATTCGAGACGCAAAACTGCTTGATGGGTTCCCTTTTCGTTCCTACAAGAATAAGAATCATAAATAAATGTTTTATCAAATATTGGATAAAGGACCCTGTAAATAGCATGGTGAACTATGCGATCTTTAACGGTGGCCTTGTGAATATGCCTTCTTTTTGGATCATTTATGAAAAATGAGGTATAATAGCTATGTTTGTAGGTTTTGGATTTGAGTTCCTCGTAAAGATTAAATAAGTTGTCTTCAAGATGTAATTCAAACTCTTGGACATCTTCTTTTTTTCTTTTACCCTTTTTAAATTCATTCCAACTACAAAAAAGATTTTCAATACTAATAATTTGGGAGAATAAATTGTCATGAATAACTTTCATAGCCCGTCTATTATTCAAAAAGTTTATGATTTTTATGCTGAACTTTACCTGATTGTAGAAAAGATGCCGAAGAAAGATAAATATGCTTTAGGCGAGAAATTACAAAAAATCACGCTGGATTTTATGGAATTACTTATTACTGCTGGTAATAAGCCGAAAGATGAAAAACATCCTTTTCTTGAATTAGCTAATACAAAACTCGAAATCTTGAAAATTACTATCCGATTAACCCATGAAGTTAAGGCCATACCAACAAATAAATACCACTCACTGGAAGAAAGACTTCAAGAAATTGGCAGAATGCTGGGCGGTTGGATAAAATCTCTATGATAACTAAATTTGGGGAAAGAAAAACAGCTCGTCTTTAGAGCTGCTTCCCTCAAGAAACTCCGGGAGGAAGGCCGACACCGACCCATAGTTGTCGTTGGTGTTGTCAATCCTGTTCGTGTCGAACTTGACCTTGTCGTCGTTGAAGTTGAAGTAGGGGGCGTTGTAGAAATCGTCATCGGCATCCGGATTATTGCCCTCATCCATCTTTTTTCACCACCCCTCGATTTTCTCTCGGGGTTGTATTTTATTTGGTCTCCTTAAAGACGCCAGATGCGAGCAAGGAGTGTCTTACAGCCCCAAAGTACTCTTTTGGTTTTCATAAAGAACCAAAACTCTGACTTTATATAGAGCTTTAAGTTTTCGGCGGCTTTAATCCTTGGACTAAAACACATTGCCTACTCTGTGGCTTATTTTAGCATTTTTTTGAGAATAAAAAAAGAGCGAAATTTTCGTGAGAAAAAATCGCCCTACATTTTGTAACGGAAGGAATCAAGGATCAGAAATCCAAAAGGATTCAAAACCCAAGATTCAGGAGATCGGACACTCCGGGAGGACGGCCGACACCGACCCACAGAGGCCGAAGGTGTTGTCAATCCTGCTCGTGCCGAACTTGACCTCGCCGCCGCGGAAGAGGAAGTAGGGGGCGAGGCAGAAATAGTCATCGGCATCCGGAGCGTATTCGTCTCCGGCACAATCCATATCCAGTTCCTCCCAACGAACAAGCCGTTCGGGGTGAGTCAGAACGATGGAACCGATTGCAACACTTCCGAGGCCGAATTCATTGGCGACGAAAACTTCGCGGGCTCGGCGGACAGACTTGCCGCGATGGCGAAGCCCAAGCTGAGCAGCGACAATCAGAATGTCGCTTGCATCTTGCATTTCGGCGAGAGACTCGAGCGCATGTGCTGTGCGAGCGTGAATTTTTAAGCGATCCGGTATGATCTGTCCCTCGCGGTAATTGTAGAACTTTCTTGTAGCCGCGATCTTCTCGTGAATGAGCTGAACAGCGTAGCAGTATTTCTGACCCGGATCGGTCACTTTGGGAAAATGCTTCTTGGCCAAAGCGTCAATCGATGGAATGGCGAACCATCCTTCGGCATCCTCGGGGAGTTCGGGAAGGCTCTTCGTGAATTCGAGGGCATGGCTCGGATCGAGGTCGAAAATCTTGGCAATCGCCTTGATCTGTTCCTCGATCGGTTTTGGCCCTTTATACTCTTTCGGGTAGGCATAGTTAGAGCTGACTTCCTCGTCGGCGAACTGGTTGGAGACCGAGAATTTTTTAACGAGCTCCAAAATCCCAGCTTGCAGTTCTCCTGCCCGATGCACGACGCACTGGAGCCCATTTTCATCCAGTCCTGCTTTGTCGAGTCCTATCGCGCAGTTGCGCAATATCTCTCGACCCTTCGGTGTTTCGGACGCGATCAATGTCTTTTTTGACATCGCCATCATCCTCCTTGAGTACAAAGCTCTCCAGCTTTTTGCCCCAATTATTGGGGTTTTTAAGGTTCAAAACATCTGAACCATTTATGGTTAAATTATACCACAAACTCACAAAATACGCAAGTATTTTGTTGTTTAAGCCAATTATTCCATCATGAAAAAAATATCTATCTTTTCCAAGGATTTCGTAGGGGCGAACCCCTGTGTTCGCCCAATAAAAAGGGCAGACACGGAGGTCTGCCCCTACGTAAATTCACATTAGTCTTAGAACTGTACCTTTACCGCTTCTCTTTCCGCTGCTGCTGCCTCAAACATGGTCTTCGGAGTCTTAAATCCTAGAATCCCAGCGATTAACAATGTTGGGAATTTAGCGATCTTGATATTAAATTCTCGTACATTGGCATTGTAGTATCTTCGGGAAGCTTCGATCTTATCTTCGGTGTCGGTAAGTTGAGCCTGAAGATCTAAGAAATTCTGGTTGGCTTTCAAGTCTGGATAATTTTCAGCTACTGCAAAAAGTGACTTCAAAGTATTGGTTAACATATTTTCTGCTTCCGCTCTGTCCGCCGGTGTTTTAGCTTCCATTGCTGCCGTTCTGGCCTTAGTAACTTCCTCAAAAACGCCTTTTTCATGCGCCGCATAACCCTTGACTGCTTCGACAAGATTGGGAATCAGGTCATAACGTCTTTTGGTCTGGACATCAATATCGGCAAAAGCTTCATTGCATCGAACATTTAAAGTAACTAAACCATTAAATGCAGCGATAATCCACAAAAGAATAATGGCCCCAATCACTATTAAACCAATTATTAGTGGTGACATAGGTTTCTTCTCCTGTTAGTTTTAGTATTTTATCTGTATAACTTAATTTCTCTACATTCTATCTTAAAAATAATTTTTTTGCAATTGTTTTATTCTGTTCTTTTTGCTAAGATAAAACCAACTATAATTAAAAGGCTTTTATGAAAAAAATCCTTTCCTCAATTTTTTTGGTTTCTTATTTTTTTATTTTTTTATTCTCTTGTTCCCTTGCTTCTGCCCGCACTCCTGCACAGATCACTGATTGGTATATCAAAGATAGACAAATAGAAATTCAAGTTAATAAAGACGCATCCTTAGACATCACTGAAAATATTTTAGCTGATTGCGGAACTCTTCCAGATAAACACGGCATCACATATTCTGTACCAACTTTTTATCAGCTAACCTTAGGCGAAAAGGTAACTATGCCGATAAACCTTACTAGCATAACTCATGGTGGGGAGAACGTAAAATATAGCAGTAGCACCGATTCAGGTATTTTAACTTGGAAAATAGGCGACCCAAACATAATCGTCACGGGAGAAAATGACTATGTTATAAAGTATAAAGTAAGCCGTGCTATCCGCTTTGGGAATCCAGGCTTTGATGAATTTTATTGGAACATAACTGGTCCATTCTCGACCCTTGAGGATGATCATCTTCTGGCAAAAATTACATTCCCATTAGAAATAAATGATAGCAATACCGCACTTAATGGTTATAGTGGAAAGTTTGGCACAAAAGACGCTGGAGCAGTGACTTATCAATGGACAGAAAAAAATATCTTGCAGATAGAGTCAAAAAGAACCTTGAAGGTAGGTGAGGGCATAACCACTTCCATCACATTTCCCAAAGGAATTATTAGCCAGCCAGTATTAACTTTTTGGGAAAAATACGGGGATATGATTATTGGTCTTATTCTCCTATTAATACCTATTCTTGTATTTCTAATTTGTTTTATATTGTGGTGGAAATATGGAAGAGATGTTAGCCCAGGCAGAGCTGTTGCCCCGGAATTTGCAATTCCAGATGATATGAACCCCATGGAAATGAGTGTTTTTCTAGATAACGGAAAGTTAAAAACCAGCGCTATTTCAGCTGCGATCGTGAACCTAGCAGTCCAGGGATACATCAAGATTGAAGCTATTCCAAAACAAGGATTATTTTCTTCGGCAGATACAAAATTTATCAGAACCGGCAAGATCTCAAGCTCTTTAAGCGACGCAGAAAAAAATCTTATCGACTACCTTTTTGGCTCCCTAAATGAAGTCAAGCTATCCGATCTTAAGAACCAATTTTATAAACATATCTCTTCATTGAAAAACGCTTGTTTTTCTAAACTGTCTAGTGAAAATCTATTTGAGAAAAAGGGATTTGGCATGCAAACAACCATGTTTGTAATTGGCGGCCTTTGGGCGGCTGGCTTATTTTTTGCTCCGGTCCTGATCTCTGCTCCACTATTTTACGTGATTTCCATAATTTCAATTATTATTCTCTTCATTTTTGGATATCTGATGCCAAAAAGAAGCAAGAAAGGCGAGGAGCTACTTTGGAGGATCAAAGGGCTTAAGATGTATATGATGACAGCAGAAAAGTACCGCCAGAAATTTAATGAAAAAGAAGGTATTTTTGAAAGGTTTCTTCCCTATGCCATGCTTTTTGGGATAACGGATCTCTGGGTATCAAAAATAAAGCAGATCTACGGGGAAGAATATTTCAATACTTATCATCCTATCTGGTATGTGGGTTATATTGGCAATTTCAATATCGATGATTTTAGCAGCCAAATATCAGCTCTTTCAAGCAACATGGCTTCTACCATCAGCTCAAGCCCATCCTCCACAGGCTCTGGCGGCGGCGGTTTCTCCGGCGGAGGCGGCGGCGGCGGAAGTGTAGGTGGCTGGTAGCAGGGGTAGGATTATTGAGATTATTGAGATCTTTGGGATTATTAAGATAATGGTTTTAACAAAATAAAAACACTCTAAAAACTAAGTCAATCTTGTAATCAGAAATATGAAAGCCATCCCTAAAATGGTTAGACCTATGAGTTTGTAGGAACTGTGTTTACTATGGGCCTCAGGCAGCAAATCGGCTGCTCCTATATATAAGAGGAATCCGGCAAAAAAGCCTAGATAAAGCACCAAAGCACTTTCTGGCACCACAAAAATAAATGTGATTATCACCCCAATGATCGGCGCGATAGCGTCTAATAAAAGCAAGAGGAAAGCTTTCTTTTTGGTGTTTTTGTTAACCAGCATTAGACTGACAGTGTTGAGGCCATCCGAAAAATCGTGCGCTAATACCGCGATTGTGATTAAAATCCCGATACGATAATCAACATGAAAAGCCAAGCCAATTCCCACACCATCTAACATACTATGAAAAGCTAATCCCAAAGCTCCTACTAACCCAACAGCTGGGTGTTTGTGCTCAGCATATTCTTCTTCGTGACTATGATGCAGAACCGCGTATTTTTCTAAAATGTGAATGGTCAAAAACCCTATTACCAGAGCGGTCATTGGATAGACAAACCCTAAACCACTGCTCGCGGTAGTTTGAAATATTTCCGGCATAATATCAAAAAACACCACGGCGATCAAAACACCGGCCGTAAAACTGATGATGTAGTGCAATTTATCGTGATAGCGAATGCCAAAAAGCCCTCCCAAGAGGGTTGAGAAAAAAGTACAAATTGCAAAGATAAGAGCGTACATAAATGTTTTGTTTAATCCTGGAAATAATTATAACATAAAAAGTGCTTCTTTATCTGTCTTGCTCAATTTTTTAATCTCAATCTCTCGCTTCCGTGCTTCTGAAATATTTTTCAATTTTTCCGTATAAACAATTTTGATTGGTTTATTCCTCTGTGTATATTTTGCGCCCTTGCCTTTCTTGTGCAACAAAAAACGTTCTTCCGGATTCTTGGCGATGCCAGTATAAAGTTTGTTATTTTTACAGAGAAGTATGTAGAGATAGTAGGACATTAGTTACTTAGTAAGAGTGATTTTATCAATTCTATTAGTTAGAGTCCATTTACCATCTACATAAAGATAGCCATCAATCCTATAATCACCCGGTCCCGGCATGATACCATAGTTATTCAGACCGTGGAGATTATCGTCAAATCCGATAGTCTCTTTTGGTAGAGCGGGGGGATTCTTGGGCAAATCTCCATTGAGTGTCATATTGTTTTTATCACAAACTTGTATTTGACCAGTGAACACCCCTGTATAGGGACTATTATTAGCCGTGCTGACTGTGTAAAAAAGGTCCTCTTTGAGAGTCGTCTTCTCAACCGGATTTTTAAAATCTTTAATGGGGTTAGCTTTTTCATCTGCGTAATCTGCCAGGGAAAATACTCTGGTGCTGGTTTTTTCACCCGGTTCGCGATTAGCAGTCATCGTACTAACAAACATTTCGGCTTTAAATCCGGGTACACTTCCAAGAGCACTTGTTGCAGTAGAGGCACATTTTACTAAGCTAGTACTAGAAGAATTTTTAGATGAGCTGGGGCTAGATAAATTAGATGAGTTTTGTTTATTTACGTCTATACTACCACCAAACTGAACGGCGCCGGTAGAAAATCCGATAACGCAAAGTATAATTCCAACCGATAGCCATAAAATAATAATGAATTTTAGAGAATAAACCGCTTTAAATGCCCAACCATACAAGAACCACATCAGTATCAAGCCAACAATAAAAGATAGCCATATTATCCAAGATGCGAATGTGTTAATTTCTGGTACTCCTCCTGTAGCAAATAAAAGAGTGAATTTAAACAATGCCAATATCGCTATTACAATAAATACGATTTGTTTGGTTTTCTTATTCATATTTTTACATTATTAATATTAAGCTAATCATACTGTATACATAAAAAATCGCAAGAATAAAAAACCTCCGAAAATATTTCCCGGAGGTTGTAGGTATTTTAACAAAGTAGGAACGAAAACTGCTTTATTGTGGGCACGCTGAAGCTTTTTCGTACTCGTCTCCTGTTATTGTCTGCATGACGGCAAGATCATTCTTCAAAAATCCATCAAGTTTTGTCTGACCCAAAGCCTGCTTGAGACAATCTTTTTGCGCCTGTGTCATCCTATTGTATTCATCACTAAAAGACATGTTTTCGGCAGGAGAGCCACTAGGAATTAGTGGATTTGGATTTACCGTTTCAGTTTGCTTTGGCGTAGGCACCACAACTGTTTTATTACTGCCCTTCAAAAAATACCAAGCAACCACACCAGCCACAATTAAGACAACCACGATGACACCGATTAAAATATTTTTTTTCAAAATATCCTCCCTGAAAATATATATAAAAGATATTTTGTCCCGAGAATACCCTCGAGGGACTTCTTTTGTATATTTTATTAATATTGTTTTTATAATAGCACAAAACAAAGAGTGACAATACGTTTTATTTTTTCTCTAGAATATGCTATAATAACAAAAATGATGGCCTGTCATAGATTCGCCAAGAAGATCCTTAAAAAAGTGGATGCAAGTAGAGTAATGTTTGTGAACTCTTAAAACTAATCAAACAACAACATACGGCAAAACAAATTTTGCCCCTGCTTTCGCCTAAAAACCGACAAGCAGGCATCGTACCTATTTTTACCTGAGGGATGGAATACGGTGTCAACTTATCAGGTTGCTTTCCGTTAGATATTCCTTTGTAGCGGAATTAAGACACTAAGGATAGGATAGAATTATTTTGTTTCGGTTTTTACTTCTATCCAAAATACCAACCGGAACTAAACTTGTAGAGGCTGCTTTTTTAACTTTTTGCACGGGGGTGCAAATCCCCCCAGGTCAATTTTAATAATAAGGGATTTGCAGGGCGCGAGTAGCCCCGCCTTGGCGGGGCTGTGTGTAGCGCCCGGCTCCGAGTCGGAGCGAGGAGAAATCCCCCCAGGTCAATTTTAAATACTAATAAACCATAGGAGGTAAACATGGAAAACATTCTTTTGTATGTGGGAGGTTTTTTATTCATTCTGGTCGTGGCATCGATCAAAGTCGTTCAGCAGTATGAGAAAGGCGTAGTTTTTCTTCTTGGGAAAGTAATAGGCGAAAAGAAACCGGGCTTAAGATGGGTCTGGCCGATTATTGAGATAATGAGAAAAGTGCCGCTTCGCATCGTCACCATGCCGATTCCTTCCCAAAAAATTATTACCAAAGATAATGTGTCTATCGATGTCGCTGCAGTGGCCTATTTTAAAGTAGTAGACGCAACCAGGTCAATTGTGGCCATTCAAGATGTTTATAGCGCCGTAAATCAGATCGCGCAAACCACTGTGCGAAATATTGTGGGACAATTCCGACTGGATGAAATTCTCTCCGATACCGCCAAGATTAATGAACAAATCAGCGGTATTATCGATACCCATACCGAACCTTGGGGAATATTAGTTACTACTGTAGAGATCAAGGATATTCAGCTTCCCGAAGGAATGCAAAGAGCCATGGCCAAAGAGGCTGAGGCCGAAAGAGAAAAAAGAGCCAAGATTATTTCGGCCGAAGGGGAATTGCTGGCTGCTGACAAGCTCGGACAAGCATCTGATATTATTGCCAAACACCCTATCGCTTTGCAATTGCGCAATCTCCAGGTCCTCTCCGAAATCGCCGTAGAAAAGAACTCTACAATAATATTCCCCAACCAATTTATGAACACAGTCAGCGAGATTAAGAAGTTTTTTGGGGGAAAGAAATAAAATGATGAAAAAAACTACCACCATCATCATCTTGTCTTTAATCATCGCCGGCGGAATTGTGGCTTGGAAATCTTATAATAGATCAGGAAGCCAACCGGTTGGACCAGCGGTTTGCACGCAGGAAGCCAAGCTTTGCCCGGATGGATCTTATGTTGGGCGGACGGGACCAAACTGCGAATTTGAAGCGTGTCCTACCCCGCAAGCCCAAACTAATCCGGGATGGTTAACCTTCAATGATCCAACGCAAGGGATTAGTTTTCAGTATCCGGAAACTCTGGGAACTAAATATATTTTTACAAATCAATGGCCGCCAAAGGTCACGGTAAATTACCGTCCTTTTTCTTGTACTATACCGGAAGCCAGTATTCCGGAAAACATGACTTCCTTAAAAACAATTAACGGCAGATCCTATTGTGTTAATGTCAATATGGAAGGAACGGCCGGATCGGAATATACGACATATGGCTACTCTACTGAAATTAATGGTAAATTTGTTAGATTTGACTTTGTCTTACAGTACCCTCAATGTAGCAATTATCCGGAACCACAAAAAACTGAATGCGATACTGAAGAACGAGCCAACTTAAACCTGAATGATTTAATAGATCAAATTGCGCAAAGCGTGAAAATGAATTAATTTTGTGCTAAAATGATTTCATGAACAATACTTTGCTTGTGATTATCTTTTTTGTACTTATGCTACCGGGTATAGCTGGCGCTTTCCTGCCTCTGCCGGGATTGCTTTATATGTTTATAATTTCCCTAATATTTGGCTTTGTAGACAAATTCCAACACTTACAACCATGGGAAATTGGGATACTAGCCGGAATCGTGCTTGTTTCTATAATTAACGATTATCTATCCGGACTTCTTGGTGCCAAATATGGCGGAGCGGCCCAAAAATCAATGCTATTTGGCATTATCGGAATGATTATAGGCCTTATCTTATTTCCTCCCTTTGGCGGATTAGTAGGGGTTTTTATTGGAATATTAATTGCAGAAATAATCAGAGGCACAAAGCAAGAAAAAGCGGTTCGCGCCGCAACCGGAGGGCTATTGGGATCAATCGTCGGAATGATCGTAACACTAGTTCTGGCAATTATATTCCTATTTCTTTTTGCAATCTTTGCAGTAAAATAGTTTTAAATAATAAACATCTACTTTGATTGTCATTCCTGTGCTTCTATTGTAATCAACAGAAAAACAGGAATCCAGGCCTGGATCCTTGATTTACCCGTACGGGTGTTCAAGGATGACAACTAAAAAACATTTATGAGAAAGAATATTTTAATCGCTATCCTCGCAATTCTCGCTCTTAGTCTCGCTACTTATGTGTTCTTTTTGTCTTGCCAGGAAAAGAATAGAGCGATTCAGGAGGCAAAACAATCAGCGACGGAGAAAACCGCCGCCAACCCAAGCGAAAATAACCAAGACACTGTTAATATCCATATTTTTAGTCCCAAGACTGGTGACACTATCGAATTACCGCTAAAAGTTCTCGGCGAGGTTAGGGTTTTTGAAAATCAATTTAATATCCGGCTCAAAGATGGAAAGGGCAAAGTATTGGTCGAAGAAACAGCCATAGCTGAAAATGGCGACGCTGGACAATTCAATCTTTTTGAAAAAGAGGTAAATTATCCTCAACCCTCAACATCTGAGGGAACAATTGAAGTTTTCGATTACTCTGCCAAAGATGGGACAGAAATCGATAAGGTGATCATTCCAATTAAATTCGGCTATGTAGCAAACGCTCTCAATATTCAGGTATTTTTCGCTAACACCAAAAGGGATCCGCAAATGACCAATTGCCAAAAAGTCTATCCGGTTTATCGCAGAATCGCTTATACTAAGGAAACAGCCCGTGCCGCGATTGAAGAATTACTCAAAGGTCCAACCGGCGATGAGATAAATCAGGGTTATTTTACTTCTATAAACCCGGGGACACAGTTAAAAAGTATCATTCTTAAAAACGGTAAAGTGACCGTAGATTTTGACCAGACATTGCAAGCCGGAGTTGGCGGATCCTGTAAAGTAGCAAATATCCGATCGCAAATTGCCGAAACCCTAAAACAATTCGGCACAGTAAATTCTGTGGTAATATCGATCGATGGAAAGACGGAAGATATACTACAGCCGTAAAAATATCAAAAAACAAGCACCAAATCACAAACCACAAACAAATCCTAAATTCAAAATAACAATTTATTAAATTTTTTGGTCATTGAAATTTGAGATTTGTTTGTAATTTGAGATTTGAGATTTGGAATTTATTTTTAAATTTTAGTCATATTAATAAAAATAAAACAAACCTATGGAACAAAATCGTTTTGATTTATCTAATCGTCTTTACTTTCTGGTATTGGCTGTGGGAATCCTATTATTAATCCTACTAGGCGTTTCTGCCTATTCAATTAACAAAACTGCCTCTGGCAATACGCCTCGTGAAATTACTTTTGACGGAGAAGGAAAGGTTTATGCCAAGCCAGACTTGGCAATAGTGCAATTGGGTTTAAGCAGCGAGGCAGCCACTTCTGAGGCTGTTGTCAAAAACAACAATGATAAAATGAATGCCATTACTGCAGCAATTAAGGCTTTGGGAATAGCTGATACCGATATCGAAACAACCAATTATAATCTTTCACCAAAATACAATTATACGGATAGTAAAGGCAGTTTTATAGATGGGTATACTCTTAATCAGGACATCCAAGTAAAAATCAGAGATTTTAATAACATCAGTGCGGTACTTCAAAAAACAACCTCGCTTGGAGCAAATACCATCAGCCAATTACAATTCACCATTGATAATCCAGAAAAGCTAAAGGCTCAAGCTACCGATATTGCCATTGGCAAAGCCAAAGAAAAAGCGGCAAACATAGCCAGCGCTTCTGGATTAAAGTTGGGAAAAATAATCAATGTTTATGAAGGTGGCGGGACTATAACTCCAACTCCGCTATACAACACAGCCGAAAAATCTATGGGCATGGGGGGCGGATCCTCAATTACTGCTCCAGATATCCAAACCGGCCAGCAAGAAATCACTGTGACCATGAGTGTAACCTACCAGATAAATTAGAACTATGGATTAAAAAAGCGCGAGAAAAATTCTCTTGCGCTTTTTTATTTGGGGAGTAAAATAGTGTAGTAATCTCCAAAAAAAACCTCATATAAAATTAATAAGGTTTTTGAAGGAGATATTTTTTATGCCCGGTAGTGAAAATTTGAAAAAAAATTCGAAAAAAGAATTAGAAAAACTAGCTGGCAAAACCGAAGAGCATGAATTTTATACTCCTATTCCTGATGGATACCAGAAAGGAAAGACTAAATATGTGATTGTCACAGGAACTGTAATGTCGGGTCTGGGAAAGGGCATCTTTTCTTCTTCACTCTCAAAGTTGCTGGAAAACCATGGGTTCTCCTGCATGCCAATCAAGATGGAGGGGTATCTTAATCTTGATTCCGGCACGCTTAATCCCTATCGCCACGGCGAAGTTTTTGTTCTCGATGACGGAACTGAGTGCGATATGGATCTGGGAACTTATGAGAGAATGATGGACAAAAACTTGACAAAGCATTGCTTTATTACTAATGGTCAAATATTTAATAGAATTTTTGAGCGCGAAAGAAGGGGCGAATATCTCGGGCGTGATGTCCAATTTATTCCTCATGTTACGGGTGAAATTAAACGCCACTTAAGGGAACTGGCGATTAGCTCAAACGCCGATGTTGTTTTGGTTGAAGTGGGTGGCACTATGGGAGATATTGAAAATTCTCATTATATCGAGGCTTTAAGAGAATTAAATTATGAAGAAGGAAATGATAATGTTTGTTTTGTAGCTCTCACTTATGTTTTGGAACCGGGATTTTTGGGAGAACAAAAAAGCAAGGCGGCGCAACTTGGTATTAGACTCCTCATGGAAAAAGGTATCCAGCCCAAAATTATTGCCTGCCGCGCTGAACATCTCGTAACCGAAAAAGTGAAAGAAAAAATCAGTATCTATACTAATGTTCCGACAGAGCGAGTTTTCAGCATGCACGATGTTGATTCTATTTACCTGATTCCCAAAATGATGCGGGAGGAAAAGCTTGATAAGGAAGTCTTGAAAATATTAAGACTAGATGATAAGGCTAAAGAAATTAAAGGTAAGAATGAAGAATGGGATGAATTCACCCAAAAAGTTTTAAAGAAAAAGAAGAATAAGATTACTGTCGGAATCGCTGGCAAATATACCGGGTTAAGAGATTCATATGCGAGCATTATCAAGGCGCTGGAACACTGTGGAGCGCACCTCAACACCGATATTGATATCCATTGGATAGAAACAACAAAGATTGAGGAAAAAGACAAAGAAGCCCTCTCGGAATTAAAAAAGATTGATGCGCTAATCATTCCCGGGGGTTTTGGTAAAAGAGGCACGGAAGGGAAGATCGAATGTGTAAAGTTTGCTCGGGAAAATAAAATTCCCTACCTTGGACTTTGCCTTGGTTTTCAAATCGCTTTGATTGAATTTGCCCGCGGTGTTTGCGGATTAAAAGGTGCCAATTCTACAGAAATGGATAATAAAACTCCTTACCCAGTTATCGATATTTTACCTTCGCAAAAAAAGATTAATCAGCTGGGCGGCAGTATGCGGCTGGGCGGGAGAGATATTGAGGTAAAAAAAGATTCTTTGGCTTATAAGCTTTATGGAAATAAAACTGTCATTCGCGAAAGATTCCGCCACCGTTATGAATGCAACCCAAAATATATTAAAAAGTTCGAAGAGAATGGGATCATCTTTTCCGGCAAGGCGCCCGGAGAAAATATCATGCAAATTCTCGAATTAAAAGGTCATCCTTATTTTATCGCCTCCCAATTTCATCCCGAATTCACCTCCAGACCTCTCACTCCAAATCCTCTTTTCCGTGGGCTAGTTGAAGCAGCAATAAAATTGAAAGTGTAGGGGTTTGATTTATCAAACCCTATTTTTATGCTAAAATATTCTCATGCAGGAATTTATTTCTAAGTCTCGCGAAGAAACTCAAAAAATCGCTTCCGATTTTGCCAAAAAATTAAAGGGTGGTGAGATTTTGTGTTTCTATGGAAATCTGGGAAGTGGAAAGACAACTTTTATTCAGACATTGGCGAAGGCTTTGGGAGTGAAAGAAAATGTTACCAGCCCGACATTTGTATTGCTAAAGCAATACAAAATCAAATCAAAAATCAAAAATCAAAAATCAAAACCACAATTTAAAAATAAAAATTTAAAAAACTTTTACCACTTAGATGTTTATCGTTTAACTAATTCCGAGCAAGCTCTAGATTTGGGGATTGAAGAGATTTGGTCCGATCCATCCAATATTGTAGCAATCGAATGGGCGGATAAAATTTCTGATATACTTCCTGAGAAAAGAATTGATTTATGTTTTGAAAATGTTGATGAAAATACAAGAAAAATAGTAATATTTAAATAACGTAGGGGCGTCATATATGACGCCCGAAATACAGGGCGTAAAATTTTACGCCCCTACAAAAATACAAAATAAATATATGATATTAAAAGGCAAAAAAACAATTCTAAGGCCCATGCGAGAAGAAGATGCAAAACTCACTGCAAAATGGGGTTCTGATCCAGAAATTAATAAATATGGTTCAAGAAAAAAGTTTACTTTAAAACAGGCAAAAAAATGGATTGTTAAGGATTTACCAAAAGACAAAAATTATAAAAAGTTTGCTATCACAACAAAGAATGGCAAACTTCTTGGAAATATCGGCTTATGGATTAGAAGAGAAGATAATTGGGCGGAATATGACATTATTATTGGAGATAAAAAAGAATGGGGAAAGGGTTATGGCTATGATGCTAGTAAAACTATTATTGATTATGGATTTAAAAAGCTGAGCCTCCACCGCATTTATCTCCACGTATATTCTTATGCTGACAGGGCTCTAAAACTTTATAAGAAATTAGGTTTTAGAAAAGAAGGTGTAATGCATGAAAGCGTTTTATATAAAGGAAAATACTATGATAAGATAATTATGGGATTATTAGCTAAAGAATGGAAAAAGAAAAAATAACAAGGGTTGTCATCCTCGAGCTTCTGATGTACTCATCAGAAAATCAAGGATCTAAAATAAATATATGATATTTTTACTCGATACCACAATCAACCCAACTGCTATTGGACTTTATGATTATAAAGATCTGAAGATTAGGATTATTGAATCGAATCCTGAAAACAATCGTAAACTTGTTTCCATTATCCAATCTTTCCTAAAAGCTAAAAGCCATAAGCTAAAAGCTATTGACGCCATTGGCGCCATCAACGGACCCGGTACTTTTACCGGTGTTCGCACCGGTGTTGTAATCGCAAATACTTTTGCCTATGCCCTAAAGATCCCGCTTTACGCCACAGACACGTTAACAGCCCAAGTCCCCAACATAATAACTAACGTGGTTTCTTTGGCTTCCGCTTCAAATAATGAAGTTTACTTTGCTAGGTTTAAAAAAGGAAAAATGCGGGGAAAGATTGAATTGGTTGATACTATGAATCTGCCAAACCGGTTAAACGACGGCGATATTATAGTGGGCGATTTAGGCGAAAAACATTGCGGGTTGATTATCAAACAAGAATTTGCCAGCAAAAATTCTGCTGATCGAATTAAAACTTTATTAGATCTAATTTTAAGCAAAAAAATAAAACCCATTCAACAGGTTTTACCACTCTACATCAAGAAACCTAACATTACGACAAAAAAGAAATGATTTTTTCTCGGCTAAGCTGCTATGCCAAGCTCTTCTAAGTTAAGGTCTTCTTCTGACAAACCATATTTATTCAATAGATTTTTTTTCTCGTCTTCGTCTTTTATTTCATGTATCTCCACGAGTTGTTTGTACGTATTAATATTACCTTGAGCGCTCACTTTCTGATAATCTTTTAGCCCTCCTTCCATCTTTTCCGCCTTCTTTTTGATCTCTTTTTTTGCAAGATTAAATAATAGGTAAGCATCATAAGAATTAATATCAACCGGTCTTTTTTTGAATTTTCTTGCCAGAGATACAAAAGCCTCTTCTTGAAGCTTTTCTTTTTGGATATTCAGTTTAGACATATCTTCGTTTCCGCTAGCAAAAGGGGTCCCTACCTTTAATATCTGCTCTACTACTTTTTCTAGATCATCCAAAATTACTTCTAAAGGTCTTTTAATTTCCTCTGGGGCATTTTCAATACTCATTTTTGGGATTTATTTGTAATTTATCTTAATCCAACCCTTTTTCTCACTTCTTCCATTTTTTTCACCGCTACCGCTCGCGCTTTTTCAGCGCCTTTTTCTAAAATTTTCAAGATCTCATTTTCTTTGTCTAACCATTCTTTTCTCTTCGCGCGAAAATCAGCAAAGTGATCCGCTATTGCGGTTGCTAGTTCAGTTTTTAATTTCAAATTATTTTCTTTATAATCGGCCTTATTAAAACCCGATATAAAAATTTCTCCCAGGCCATAAAGATTTTCCAAACCTTTTTCATCCGCTGTCGCTTTTTTAACTTTTTCCATTATCACGTCCGGCTCGTCAGATAAAAATATACAGGATTTCTCGCCATCTGACTTGCTCATTTTCTTATCTGGGTTAATCAAACTCATTACTCTAGGTGTCTCAGTATATTTTGCACTAGGCGATTTGAAAGTTTCGCCAAAACGATTATTAAAAAATCGCGCGACTTCTTTAGCTAATTCCAGATGTTGGGTCTGATCATGACCAACCGGAACCAGGTCTGCATCATACATCAAGATGTCCGCCGCCATTAAAACTGGGTAATCAAATAGACCTGTGTTGATATTTTTATCTTGCTTAACTGATTTATCTTTAAACTGCGTCATTCTCTCCAAAAATGAAATTGGTGTTACACAATTAAAATACCATGTTAGTTCAGCATGTTCTAATAAATCTGATTGGCGATAAAAAACGCATTTTTCCGGATCTGTCCCCAAAGCCAAAAGTTCAGCTGCTAGAGTAATAATTTGTTGCTTTTTTTCTTTGGGATCATAGTTTTCTGTTAATGAGTGCCAATCAGCAATAAAAAAATAACAATTATATTCTTCAATAAAATCTTTCCAACTGGCAATTGTTCCCAGATAGTTGCCAATATGAAGACTGCCTGATGGCTGAATTCCTGTTAAAATGGTTTTTTTCATGGTAAAATGTTAGTTATCTAAAAACATTTTATGCTAAATCAACCAAAACATCAACTACATCTTACCGATTGTGTCGAAGGAGTCAAAAAACTCCCCAATAATTCTCTTGACCTGGTTTTATCCGGTCCTCCTTATTTTGATCACGTCACTTATTCAACTGATTCAGAAAATCTAAGCACAAAAGGTTACGAGAAGTTTTTGAAAGAGATTTCTCGGCTTTGGGAAAACATCAACCCAAAAATAAAAAATGGGGGAGTTATCGCACTTTGGCTCCATGATATTTATATTAAAACCAATCCCCTCGGCAATGCTTGGGGCGGGGATATTTTTGAACTCAAACCATTTCATTCGGATATTATTAGAACTATGCCAGAAAGTTCGAAATTAAGAAATATTTTAATCTGGGATCGGTACCTGAAAAAAATCCATGCTGATCTTCCCAATAGCAATCAATTTGGTACTCGCTTTCAATATATTCTGCTTTTTTCCAAAGGAAGAACAGTTTTTGAGGAAAGATTAAAAAAACTCTATTGGAGTCCGATCTGGTATTTCAAAACTGCGCCTAAGTTTTTGCGGTCAAAAATTCTATACCACCCTATCTTTTGGTTAGGCAAAATTCCTCTGGTTTACCGAATTGTTAATCCATTTTTAATTAAAACCAAAAGGTTTTTTGTGTCTGATAAATATGGCTTCAAAGAATATCTAACTACCTGCCCACCTGAAGTGGCTGAGATGATTATCAAAAACTTTTCTAAGCCCGGCGATATAGTTTGCGATCCCTTTCTCGGCTCCGGCACCACCATGAAAGCTGCCAACGACTTAAATCGAGACTGTGTGGGATTTGAGATAAACCGTGAGGCAAAAGAGGTGATTTTGAAGAAAGTCGGAACTCAAAATGTAGAAATAATAGAAAAATAACAAATCTCAAGCACCAAATTACAAACAAATCCAAAATCACAATTTTCAAATTTCAAAACTTTTAGGATTTAGTATTTTGGTCATTAGAATTTGTTTGTAATTTGTTATTTGTAATTTGAAATTTATTGCATTCTAACCTCTTTTCTGTTACAATATCTCTCATGAAGATCACATCCCTTGAAGATTCAATTCTTTTTACCATTTCCTATTTTGATGTGTTTGAATATCCACTAACCGCTTTTGAAGTTTGGCGCTATTTGTTTAGTTATAAAGCAATCTTAGATCAAGTGATTTTAAAATTAGATGAGTTAATCCGTCAGGGTAAGATTGAAATGAAAAACGGTTTTTATTTTCTGCCCGAAAGAAGCGACCTGGTAGAAAAACGCCAGGATAGGTATGATGTTTCGGAAAGGTTTTGGAGAAGGGCGGTTACCGCTACTAAAATTCTTTCTTACGTACCATTCATAAAAATGATTTCGATTGTTAACTCGCTAGCTTTTTTTAATTGCAGCAAAGAAAGCGATATCGACTTTTTTATTATTACTGAGAAGAATAAAATCTGGACCGCCCGAGCGTTGTCCAGTATATTGCTGCATATTTTAGGACTAAGGCGTCATGGGAAAAAAGTCGCGAAAAGAATCTGTTTAAGCTTCTATATTTCGGAAGAAAAAATGAACTTGGATTATATTGCCCGCGATGAGCTTGGCTTTTTTGTAGCTTATTGGATAGGACAGGGTGCACCTATTTTAAATACCGGAAGAACCTATGAAAAATATAGAGCCGCGAATGCTTGGATCTATAGGTATCTTCCTAATATTGGAGGAAATATAACTGATTATTATATTAATTTCCAGAGGCCTTTGCTGGCTAATATGGTAAAAAAGAACTTGACCATTATTTTAAAACCCGTCTTTTTTGAAAATATAGCTCGCAAGATCCAGATGATGCAAATTAAAAGAAGCCAAAAAAAATGGGGTAATCCCGATTCGGTTATTACCAATGATTTTATCTTAAAATTTCATCCTCAAGACTTGAGGGTAGGTTACAAAAAAGAGCTGGGGGAAAGAATAAAAAACATACTATAATTCCTTAAGGATTAGCAGCTGTATTTAGGAGGCGATCAAGCGCTCCTATTTTTTTTTGCAAACTGACTTTCAAAATGGTATCTCGAATCACGATTTTTTTATAGAGAATCGAGAGGATTCGCTCTGCGCCGATTATCCTTTTTTCTGCTGAAAATCTCTTCCTAACCGTTAGAGTTAAAATTTTTTGGAAAAGCGTATCAAAAAGAAAATCATCTAAAATGCCTATTTTTTGCCCATTTTGAGTTAGAACAACGCTGCCGATTAAAAATATTTTTTTATTTAAAATATCGTTTATTTTAAAAACCTCTTCTGACTCAATGATACTATCGCGACTTTTTACCAAAACCCCATCGGCAAAAACCTCTATGGTATCCTTAAAATGAACGATCCGATTTTTTTGCCAAAAAAAGCTTTTTGCAATCAAAAAAGCTAACACCTTGCCACCATCAGGATCCACAACAATATTTTTCACGGTATCGATTTTGGTTCCCGATATCGATTCAATGATAGGCAGACCGATTATTTTTTTAGCATGAATTAGCATGGTAAAAATTATCTTATCCTTAAAAAAAATAACCACTCCTTATTCCCTTTCGCCCCCAAAATTGGCGATTCAACCTCTCCCAGTATACCAAATCCATTTTCCCCGCACCATTTTCTAAATTCGCTTAATAATTTCTCATGAATTTTAGGGTCTTTAATTACCCCTTTTGTTTTATCAACAATGTTTTTACCAGCCTCAAATTGCGGTTTAAAAAGAAGAATAATTTCGGGATATTGGATACTAGATATTGAATATTTTTTATTTATCTTTTCTTTAATATCTAATATCAAATATCTAATATCTTTTATTTTTTTCAAAACCTTTCTAACTGATATAAAAGAAACGTCAATTAAAAAAATATCGACCCCCTCTGGCAGACTTTCTAGGTACCGAAAATTTACCCCTTCCATCACCACAACTCTTGGGTCATTCCTCAGTTTCCAGTCCAGCTGACCCCTGCCAACATCTATAGCATAAACCTTTTTGGCCCCATGTTGAAGAACAAAATCAGTAAACCCGCCGGTGGACGAACCAATATCAGTCACGACCTTATTTTTAAAATCAATTTTGAATTCTTGATAGGCCTTTTCTAATTTTTCTGCGCCTCTGCTTACATACTTTGGCAATTCTAAAATCTCGGTTTTAACATTCTCATCAAACTTTGTTCCTGGTTTGGTTTCCTTTTTTCCGTCAACCAAAACAAGCCCGGCCATAATCAATCTCTGCGCTTTTTCTCTGCTATCGGTCAGTTTCCTTTCAAACAACATTAAGTCTAGACGCTTTTTTAAAATTTTTTTTGTTATCATAATATATAAAAAAATTTTACCCTCCGAAATCCGCACTGGCAATAACAGAATGTAATCCGTTTTGCCAGTAAGGATGTAGGATGGGCAAATAATAGCGCATCAAGCCTCTTTTTGCTTTTCATAAAAACATTATACCACAAAAAAATAAATTAAATTAAACAAAAAAAATCGCTCCCTCCAAGCGATTTTGTATTTTAACATGATTTTTTTGATCCGGAGAATCGTTTTTTATTCCCTTTTAATTACCCCGGATTTCTGAGAGCGATGACGCGCCGGAATATTTTCCATATCTCCTTCGGCATCTCGTTCGCTAACACCCAATATATCCTTGCGAGCAAAAGGGAATTTATGACGGGATGCTCGGAAATTATCAGAGCGTATTTGCTGCCTTGATCGTCCGTTGCATAGAAGTAAACTTCATACGACGGCCATCCACAAACCTCCATTGTTACTAAAATCTCGTCGCCCTGATCACGAAAGTGATAGTGCAAATCTCTGTCTATCGCCCATTTGACAAACTGCCACGGCACAGAAATGTCTACTTGAAATGCCAGATCCAAAACATCCTCAACGCTCGACCTTTTCATTTTTTAACCCCCGCAGTGATTTTCTTTCAATCGTTTTTTCACAACTCTTTTCTTCCTCTTCCGCCTCTTTTTGCCAAACAAACATCTTTTGGGACAGAAGCCACTATTAAAACTCTTATTAGCCATCTCCGCCGGGCTTTATTTCCATGTGTGTCCACAGTGCGGGCATTCCCATGAAACCTTTTTTCTAGATGAGCAACCCACCTTATCCGCTGGTAATTTGTTTTTCTTAGCATAAAACTTAACCAATGAAAGATCAGCTGCAACAGAATATGTTATCTTTCTCATTTTTAAGTTGCTCCTTTCTCGGAATTTTAAATCAATCTCATCTTATCGCTTTTTGGCTTTGTTGTCAATTTTTACAACCTTTCCAAAATGTATTTCTTAATATGCCCCAGATACTTTCCTGGGCAAGAAGTTGGTTTAGGGCGCGTTTCGCCATGGCCAAGAATATTTTTCTTTTCCACTTGCGGATAATTTTCGCGAATGATTTTAACTGCCGCATTTAACATTTTTTTATTGGGCATCTTGTTTTCATAATCACCCGAAAAACAAATAGCCACTGACGCGCAATTAACCGGCCAACTTCCTGCATGCCAGCCAATTTGATTATCCTGTAGTAATCTTTGGGCTGAACCATTGCTTCTTATTAGCCAATGATAAGCAAAGAAAACCATTTTGCCGCGCCTAAAATGACCTGACCAAAGAGGCTGGCCATAAACCACTGAATCATTCGGATATTTCAGATCTTCTTTTTTAAGCAGGTATTGGTTTACATAAAGTCGGATCATTTGAACTGTTGAGAGGAGCGACAATGAAACATTGGTCGGAGCAGATGTATGGTGCAAAACAATAAATTCAATCGGCTTTCTCTCTGCGTCCCAATTTTCTCCTGATTTCCCTAAAAAAAGTTTGTTCTTTTTATAAAATTCATCAATAATGCAATAAATTTCTTTTTTGATTTGCTTTCTGTTTTTAACATTCTCGTCCGGCTTGATAATGTATTTTTTAAAATCATTGGCCAATTTCAAATACCAATCTTTTTTACTAAGGTTTGTCTCCCAATACTTTTGGTTGATATATTGATATTTTTTTGACATAGATTTTTTTAAGAAACCTTTTTTGGCTTACGTTTTAAAATCCGATCCGTCAATTTATGCAAAGCCCAGGCTAGAATTAAAAACAAAACTAGATAAAGAGCAGTCGCAATACCGGCTGGCAGGAAACGGTAAAAAATATCATAGTGGTAAAGAATTGGCCAATGCAGAAGATAGATTTCGTAACTATAGAACCCAAGCAAGTCTAGTAATTTAAATTCGAAACGCATTGATAAAAAGAAAAATAGAAAAGCCAACATCGTGACAATACTGATGATCTTGGCTTGATCGATATTCCCAACGCCAGAATGATAAGAAGTATAAACAATTACAATCGCGAGCATCGTCATAAAAAGGTAGCGAATAGTTTGTTTAAAGATTCTAGATTCAATGATTTTTTTAATCGTTCCGCTAAGTCTTAGTGTTTTTTTATAGCCTAAGAACAGACTGAACTTTTGGGAAAAAAGGTGGGCAAAATGATGATAGTTGATGAATAGCCAAGCAAAAATGATGCCCAAGGGGAAAGCAATTATATGAAGTCGGTACAAATCCATTACTCCTGACAAAAAATGGGGGTTCCAAAAAACTATCAAAACCGTGATCAGATAAATTCCCAGAGCTGAAAGCCAATAGTGCTTGCGATGAAAAACTAAAGGAAAAATCAGGTAATAAAATAAAACCAAGGTAAAATACCAAAGTGGGGAATTTAGGTCCTGATACAGATTGGAACTATTAAAAAATCCCAAGAAAGATTGCAAGATGTACTGCCAAGAATAGCTGGTTTTCAAAATAAGGAAATCCAAAGCGAAAAAGATAACCAAAATAATCCAAAAAGGCACAAATAATTTTGAAAGTCTTTTGCGATAAAATTCCTTAATATCATATTTATTTTTTAAGTGACTGAAAGTCAGGCCATACCCGGAAAGAAACAAAAACAGATCGACTGCTACACCAGATAAAATAGATAGGGGAAATAGAAACCGATGATCTGAAACCAAAAAGTAGCCAATATGACTAAATATCACGGCCAGTATCGCCAGGCCCTTGAGCTCTTGGGTCATAGAAAGCTTGAAGAAATCCCTGGGTTTCTTGCGGCGAATAGAGAGAATTAGAGCAATTCCAAGGATGATTCCAAAAATCCAAGTTTCTCCAACTGGATTGTTGATATTTAGTATCATAGGTGCATTATATCCGAATCACTACAAATTTTAAATCCGAATATTTACAAATAAAAAAGGGCGGTAAATTTTCCGCCCCTACAAGTTCCTAATTGTCTAAATCCTTGTAAAAACTAGCTGGCTTATCTTTCAAATTTCCCTTGTAGCTGCTTCCCTGGACCCTCAATAATCCGATTTTTCTTAAGAAACCAATTAACCATTCAAAAAATCCCATTGTTTTTTATTATTTATAATATCATCGCAAAGCGATGCAAAATCCCACACTTTATAACTTTATAACTTTCCACTTTATAACTAATTATGCTCGCTCAACATATTCTCCCGTACTCGTATTGATTTTGATCACGTCTCCTTCATTTACAAAAGATGGGACGCTAAGTTTGTAACCGGTCTCGAGAGTAGCTGGTTTTTTGACATCAGAAGCCGTGGCTGACTTAATACTTGGTTCCGTGTCGGTAACCTTAAGAGCGACCTTGGCTGGTAGTTCAATGGTCAAAGGAACATCTTTGTAGAGCACCATTTCTACTTCCGTACCTTCTTTAAGAAATCCGCCTCTATCCCCCAGAATGTTTTCTTTAATTTCAAATTGCTCAAAGGTCTCATTATCCATAAAAGTATATTGGCCGCCTTGTTTAAAAAGAAATTGAGTTTTTCTTTTCTCAAGATTTACAGGATTAATCGTATCACGATCACGAAAAACCACCTCAATAACATTGCCATTGGTCAGGTTTTTCATGCGAGTGGTCATAAATCCTTTGCTTTGTGATGAGCGCGAAAAACTAGCAGAGATCACTTCATGAGGAACTCCGTTGTAATCTATTTTGACACCGGGTTTTAGATCGGTCATATTCATAGTCGTATGTTGTAAGCATGTAGGCGGGTAAGCATCGGAATCCAAACTTACCAGCTTACTACTTACTTGCTTACTACTTGTTAACAAATGGTAATAGCGCTAAGTGTCTTGCTCTCTTGATCGCTTGGGCAAGTCTTCTTTGATGAAATGCGCAAGCGCCGGTTCGTCTTCGAGTTTCGATTTTACCAAAAAAAGACAGGTGGCGCTTTAGTGAGTCCACTTGTTTGTAATCAATTTCTTTGATGCCTTTTGAGCAATAAACACAGATCTTATTTTTCATAATATTCTATTATTTCTAAAAACTTTTTTCAAAACTGTAACCTTAACACTCAAAAAACCTTAAATCTCAAGCACCAAATCCCAAACAAATTCGAAATTCTAATGTTCAAATACTAAAACCTTTGTAATTTTGGATTTTGGTAATTGAAATTTGTTTGTAATTTGTTATTTATTATTTGGAATTTTTCTAAAATTGCTCTACAATTTTAGAACGGTATATCATCCAAACTAATCTCTCCGCTATCTGCCACATCTTGAGCTACCGGTGGTGCTATATCAACTGGAGCTGAACCCATTCCTGTATTATTAACTGGAGCGCCTGCTGGGTTGTTTGCCCATTCTTTTGGTCTATCTAACACTAATACATTCTCAGCTACAATTTCTGTCTTTTGTCGTTTTACTCCGTCTTGGCCTTCCCAACTTCTAGTTTGAAGTCTGCCCTCAATATAGGCTTTTCTCCCTTTGGATAATATTTGACCGCAAATTTCTGCGAGCTTTCCCCAAGTAACTACCTCATGATATTCTACCGCATCCTTTTTCTCTCCAGTATTATCAACCCAGGATCTATTAGTAGCCACAGCAAAAGAAGCTACAGCCTGACCATTCGGCGTATAGCGAAGTTCAGGATCGCGAGTTAGATTCCCAATAATTGTTGCACGATTTAGGCTTAACATGATGTTTCCTTTCTAAATATTTAACTTAATTACTAATAAATATCACTTAAAAATGTAACTACTCATAAGATATTGGGATATTTCGCCCTCGCCAAAGCTCGGGCTGATATTAAGATATTTTCGTTCCCTAATATCCTAATATCTCAATATCATAATATTTCCCCTATATTTCGTCATCTTTCAACAATTCCGCTAATTTCTTATCCAACTGTTCTTTTCTTTCAGCTTCTGTCATTTGTTTTCTGGCGGGTTTTCTTTCTTCCATTTCCTCGCTGTCCCGAGCGGAGTCGAGGGATTCCTTTTCAATTTTTTCTTCTTTAGCCTTCTCCGCTGGTTTTTCTTCGACAACCGCCTCAGCAACGACTTTTTTTTCTTTTTTATCTGCTTCAACCGCTTCCTGTTCGGGCGCAATATATTGCGCCCCTACGGTTTTTTCTTCCTTAACCTCCTGCTCTTGTTTTTCTCCCCCAATTTCCTCCCTAATTTCCTTCCTTAAATTTCCTTCCTGAATTTCTTCCTTAACTTCTTCAATTTCCTTTTTTCTGACAAATTTTCTTGGCCTCCTGGTTTCTGTCTCATCTTCTTTTGCCTCAAAGCCTTTCTTTGATTTATCCGGAGCTCCTTCTTCAAAGAAAGGGGACCCTTCGATAAAATCAACAATTAAGTAGCGGAGAATCTTTTCGCTAAGGTTTAATTCTTTATTTAATTTATTGGTTTTTTCAGGTTCAATGTCAAAAATGAAGACATAATAATAGCCAAAAGTATTTTTGGCAATTTTATAGATCAGTTTTCGCTTACCCCAAAAGACTTCTTTTTCTACCTTTCCTCCGAAGGATTCGATCAGTTTTTTGACATCTTTGGCAATATCGGCCGCTCTATCTTCAGTGTAGTTCTCACTAACAACAAAAGTAATTTCGTATTTTTTCACTAAATCTCCTTGTGGTCTAAGCCTTACTTTTTAATTAAAGCAAGGAAGGATTATTCATATTTATTCCATTTTAACACAAAAAAAATTCTAATTCAACTACTATCTTTGTAAAAACAAAGCTCCCCGCCGAAACGGGGAGCACTAAGGACATTGGTTAAAACAATGCTTTTATGACATGTAGCGCCTTACAATAAAACTACATAGAAGGTCGGCATTGCAGCATCCGGCATGCACCATCTGAAGCTCTGGTCCGTTATCTCCACCATCTATGTGACATACCGCCAGCTTGTGGCCTGTTGGGTCAACCCATATTGAACCAAGCTCGACTATAGCTCGCCTCCCTTGATTGTTGGGATTTTTAATTACATATTTAACCAAATCAAGAAGATTGCCCACCTTCAAACCTCTATGCGCCAAGTCATGGAGTTGAATATGGATTGGGTTTACTGCTTTGTCATAATCGACAAGTTCAACTGTGTACCTTCCCTCGTCGTTGCTGGCGGAAACAGGGAAGTTGTACTCGTTGATATCTGGATCAACCCATCCATAATGACCCGCAACAATAAATCCTTCGAGTAGCTTGGGAGTAGGCCCCAGAAGTTGCATTACCGCCTTCCACATAGCACGCGAAGCTTTTTTCTGAGGCATTTCAATGAGTTTCTGTAAATCTTCCGGGCTCAGATAATCCGGCGCGTTTTTTGCTAACTGCGCAGCGAACTCCAACAGTTGTCCTGCGATTTTTTGGGCATTCTCATGATTATCCATGAGCATTCCCTCCTTTTTTTGCCCCCTCGGGCTAGATTTTTAAGGTCCAGTTGCTCGGCCTTAATTACCTAAACTATACCACAAAAAAAGCTCTCTGTAAAGCCCTTTTTATTTTCTTATTTTCTTATTTTCTTATCCTATCTTCTCCCCAGGTTCTTTAGCGCTTCTTTGAGTTTTTTTTCGGCATCTTTGATTCCATCGGGAATCATTTTGATTGCAGCGCGAGCTTCGACAGCATTGTAACCGAGGCGGGTGAGCGCCTCGTAGACATCCATATTGGCTGAAGAACCAAGATCAATTGATTTAGTGCCAATGGGCCTAATATCGCCGATTTTAATTTTATTTTTTAGTTCCAAGACAATTCTTTGCGCGGTTTTGCTGCCAATACCGGAAATATTTGTCAGAATTGCTGGATTATCTGAAATCACCGCTTCTCTTATTTCCTCAAGACTGGCGGAATTTAAAACACTTAAAGCGACTTTTGGACCGATACCTGAAATAGAGAGAAGAAGTTCAAAAAACTCTTGTTCTTCAAAAGTATGAAAACCATAAAGAGCTTGGGAACTATCAGTAATATGGTGATATATATAGAGCGAAACAGCTTCACCAACATGGGCTAGATTTGAAACCGAACCAGGCACAAAAACCTTGTAGCCAATTCCATTGGTTTCAATAATTATCCAGTTATCTTTTGACAATTGTACCTGTCCTTTGATAGATGCGATCATAGATTTATTATAACACAATAAAAATAGTGTGATATAATATTTTAGTACAGAATATCCAATCCCCAATATCCAATGCCTAATCAATACTCAAGTTTTTAATACCCAATTTTACCTTTACTTTATTGGGTATTGGTTATTGGGAATTGATTGAGTATTGAGTATTGGATATTGAATATTAAAATAATTTTTCTTAAACAAAAAATATGCAGAAGACTAAACATCCATTAGCATTGATAATATTAGATGGTTTCGGAATAAAAAAAGATCAAAAAGGCAATGCGGTAGCACAGGCTCAGACACCAAACTTTGATTTTTTTTGTAGGTATTTTCCCAAAACCACCTTAGCTCACTCAGGTCTTGCCGTAGGATTACCGAGCGATATTGTAGGAAATTCTGAGGTGGGGCATAGAAGCATTGGGAGTGGGCGAATCAGCAACCAGACCATGTTTAATATTCAAAAATCCATGCTTTATGGTCAATTTTTTGATAATCCAGCCTTCAAGGACTCTATTAATCATGCAAGAGAGAATCATTCTAAGCTGCATATTATTGGGATGCTTTCGGATGGAGGAGGCCATTCGCATATCGACCATCTTTTTGGAATATTTCGGCTTCTGCTCTCCAATAATTTCAAAGATAACATTTGTCTTCACCTGTTTAGCGATGGCAGGGATGTTTCGCCAAGGTCCTTTCAAAAATATTTTAAATTAGTCGAAGAAACCTTAGTTAATGCTGGATTAAAAGCACATATAGCTTCCGTCGGCGGAAGATATTGGGGAATGGATAGGGCCGGAAACTGGGATCGAATTGAGAAACACTATGATGCCATGGTCGGCATTTCAGAGAATAAAATTAAGGAAGATAAAATATTAGATTATTTTAACGATTCTTATGCTAAAAATATCACTGATGAATTTATTGAACCAGCCACGATCGTAGATGATTCGGACAACCCAGTTGGCCCCGTCCAGGACAACGATGCGGTTATCTTTTTCAATTTTCGATCTGACAGAATGAGACAATTGCTGCGCTGTTTTTTTGACAAAGATTTTCCTTTTTTTGAAAGAAAGAAGATTGATCATTTTCAAACAACTTATCTCAAAGAAATTCAGATTACCTCCCTAACTGAATATGAGATCGATTCATCTGAAAAAAATATTTCGGTAGCTTTTAAAGAAGAAAGGCTGGATAACACCTTGGCAGAAGTACTGTCCAGACAAGGGCTAACTCAGCTCCACATGGCAGAAACCGAAAAAGAGGCGCATATTACTTATTTTTTAAATGGGGGCAACGAGCTGAAAGTTTCGGGCGAAGACGTTAGAATCATCCCTTCAAAAAAAGTGAAAACCTATGACTTAGAACCCGCTATGTCCACGGTAGAAATCGCCGATGCCTTAATAAAAAATCTAGCTCAAAAAAAATATGATTTTTACGCAGTCAATATTGCTAGTTCCGACATGGTGGGACACACGGGCAATTTAGAAGCTGGTATCAAAGCAGTTGAAGTAATTGATAGAGAGCTGGGACGAATTTATAAAGAAATAGAAAACCAAAATGGCTTTATGATTATTATTTCTGACCATGGGAATATTGAAGAGATGATCAATCCTGTTACAGGTGAAATGGATACCGAACATAATGTCTATCCGGCTCCATTTCTACTAATTTCACCCAAATTAAAAAAGAAAGAACCTTCTAGTCTTTCAATTGAGAATTTAGCCGTAAATCCATCCGGAACGCTGGCGGATGTTATGCCAACTATTCTTGAGCTCTATGGGTTGCTTATGCCTGAGATCAAAGTCTATCCGGAACAGAGGGGAATATCGTTAATCGGGAGACTGAAATAAATCTCAAATCACAAATAACAAATTACAAACAAATATCAATGATCAAAATTCTAAATTCTAAACTTTTTGGTCATTAGAATTTGTGATTTGTTTGTGATTTGGTGCTTGAAATTTGGAATTTAGCGATCAATATTTCTTTTCCCTCATCTGTGCCTGACCACAACCATGCGCATGCGTAATCGCGATCGCCAGCGCATCTGCCATATCATCCGGTTTTGGTATCTCTTTTAACTTCAAAATCATCTTTACCATCATCTGGATTTGACTTTTTTCGGCCTTGCCATAACCAGTTAGAGATTGTTTTACTTGAAGCGGGGTATACTCAAAAATGGGGGTTTTATTTTTTTCAGCAGACAGCAAACAAACTCCTCTAGCTTCGCCAACCGTCATGGCAGTTTTAATATTGTTTATGAAAAATAATTTTTCAATCGCCATCACATCCGGCTTTTCTTTTTTTATAATTCTATCTAGCTCGTCAAAAATATGAGCTAACCGCTTAGCTTGGTCTTGTTTGGCAGGTGTCAAAATGCACCCGCAAGCTCCAACTTTTAACCTTGATCCATCCACCTCAACTACCCCATAACCGGTGGTAGCAGTGCCAGGATCGATACCGAGTATTTTCATGAATCTATTTTATTTAAATTTCAGTGTCAATCAGCGAAAATCAGTGTAATCAGTGGTTCAGACAATATTGCTCCACACATTTTCCGTATCATCATAATCATCGAGTAATTCGAGAAGTCTCATAGCAGAAGCTGATTTTTCTTCATCTAATTTGACTGTATTTTTCGGATTCATAATGAGTTCTGCTTTTTCTATTTTAAATCCCTTACTTTCTAATTCTTTCGCAACTTGAAATAATTCCTTTGGCTTTGTATAAATATTTATTTCACCCTCATTTTCCTCCACATCTTCCACCCCCTCAATATCCATGACCCCTAAAATAGTATCATCCATATTTTTGAGATTTGAGATTTGAGATTTGAGATTTATTTCGATATATCCTTTCTGAACAAAATTCCACGCCACACTTCCCGGAGCTCCAAGAACGCCACCATTTTTAGTAAGTAAGTGCTTAATTTCCGAAGATGTCCGATTTTTATTATCCGTCAGACAATCAATTATAATATCAATATTGCCCGGACCTTTAGCTTCATAACTAACGTTAACCAAAGCCCCAGCACCACCAGCCCCCGTCCCCTTAGTAATCGCCCTCTCAATACCGTCTTTTGGCATGCTCGCAGCCTTGGCTTTATCAACAGCAATGCGCAGTTTAAAATTCATGTTAACATCGCCCCCACCTTCTCGAGCGGCCACACTCATAGCGCGAGCTAATTTTGTAAAAATATTAGCTCTTTTTGTATCTTGTTTCCCCTTACGGACTTGGATATTGTGCCACTTAGAATGTCCGGACATGATTATGCTTTACTGATATTCAGATGATTTCTATAAGCATTATAGAACAAAAAAATGATTTTTTCAATCTAATTGTCCGGAATTTTTGAATTTTAAATTTTTGAATTTTGTAAATAATGTTTTAAATTCTAATTTTTAAAAATTAAGACATTAAGATTTATTTAAAAATTAAAAATTAAAAATTTTTTACAAAGCCACCAAATAAAAAACTCGCTCCTGCTAGGAGGAGCGAGAATGTGATTTCGGGTACGAAAAAATTACTTATCGGGAGGCCTTTCCTCTGCTGCAACCCTTGCTCGGCCTTCGGCGAACATCTCCTGAATGTTTGGTTCCGAAGTGGGCCATGTCCGATTTTCGAAGGAACGTTTGGCGACTAACTGAAGGAAGCCCCCCTCAAACTCATTGAAGTATGATCCGTAGATGTGGTAACTGTCCGATATGTCAACATAGCGACCGACTTGGACAGGCACACCCATGAGCTCGGAGATTCTCTCGGCCATCACTCTGATCCAGTCGGTAATAGCGAAGATATTCATGAAAGCCGCCTTGTAAGCATCGCGAGATCTCCAGTTGGTGTTGACATTGAGAAAGAGCCCAGTTTTTTCCGTACCGGTAATTCTGGCCCAGATTCTCTGAAGGCAAGGCGGGTCATTAGTCGGGGGATCGGTTACTGGGTTCCATGTAATCCCCTGGGCGCGGCGCGAAAAAGGTGTTGTGGCAAGATTTTGACAGATATAATCTATCTGGTCAATCCCGCCCCTCGGTCCTGGAAATGCACAGAGTCTCTTATGATAAGTATATGTCCACATCCCCTTTTCTGGACATATCCAGTGATCATGCGCGCCTTCAACCACCTCTAATCGGTAAACCTCCAGTTCAGCCGGACCAGCCGGGAAAGAGCGATGTATTCTAGGCTCCTCAAAGGGCTTTTCGATAACCATCACCATCGTGCAGTCCCGGCTGAAAGGATCGCCGGGCTTATCATATTGGGTAGCGATGGGGTAGCCGTACTTTGCCGTAGCAAGTACCGATTTTTCCCAGACCGCAGGAAGATTACTTCCGGAAACAGTGATGATGGGGATCCCACTGCTTTCAACTACATGCATGCGGGACGGGTTGTCCTCTGGGAATACAACATTAAATTCCTTTCTTTTTTCTTCCATTATTTTTCACCTTCTTCCTTTTTAGTTTTGTGGCTTATCAATCTCCCATGAATTTTGTCAAAAGCGGTATTCAAAACCTCCTCAGCTGGAAGGGTAGCGTCTATCACCAGAGTCTTTTCGGGGTTATCTTTTGCAAGTGCCAGATAACCCTCGCGTACCCTCCGATGATAATCAAGCTTTTCTTGCTCAAAGGGGGTTATTCCTTCTCCTCTCGCCCTTACCCTCGCGAGCCCGATTTCCGGATCAATATCCAAGATGATCGCCAGATCCGGCCTGACATCTCCCAGAGCAATAAAGGACAGGCTTTTTACAAGGCTTTTGCTCATACCGCCGCCAAATACCTGATAGGCAATCGATGAGAGAAAAGACCTGTCGGACAAAACTACCTTGCCGCTATTAATAGCCGGTAGGATGATCTCTCGCACTATCTGAGCTCTCGCTGCTAGGAAAAGAAAAAGCTGAGTCAAGGGAGCCACTTTCTTTGTGTCCAGAATCCTCTTAATCTCGGGCCCGATAGACCCCGACCCCGGTTCAGATATCAAGACCAACTTTCGAAAGAGCGGTGTACTTCTTATTCGCTCTGCCAACCCACTGATCAAAGTTCCCTTCCCTGTACCATCACCACCTTCTACGACAATGTATAATCCCTTCATTGCGTCACCTCTATATTTTGTTTTTTAATTCTAAAAGAACAAAAAGGACATAAAATGCCCTCTTTTCTAATTACTATTTTAACACATGGTCTTTTAATCGCAAGACTTTTTACAATTAATCTCCCACTTCCCATCACTTCCCACGTCCACTTCCACCGTTCCAGCTTTATCCGTTCGCAGAACCTTGCTACCAATTGAGTTTAATCGATCTAAAGTAACTTGCGTCGGATGACCATAAGAATTACCCGCACCAACTGAAATTATTGAAACTGTTGGCTGAACCTTGTTCAAAAAATCAACCGATGAAGCATAGCGCGAACCATGATGGCCAACTTTAAGAAAATCCGCTTTCAAATCTTGATCTTCAATTTTGCTTTCGACATTTGTGGTTGCATCCCCCACAAAAAGAAAACTTCTACCTTTATAGGTCATTTTGATCACTACGGAATCGTCATTCAGATCTTGCTCATCTACTTGCAAACCAAAAGGATAAAGAACTTGCAGATCAATATCATTTTCCAGATTTATTTTTTCTCCCTTAATCGCTTTTTCCTCGACTGCACCATCATTGGCAGCTAATTTATTAAAATAGTTTTCTTCCGCAGGAGGATTTTTCAAATCAGTTTCTATCACCTCGCCAACTTGATAATTTTTCAAAACATCATCGAGTCCTTGTATATGATCCGCATGCGGATGTGTTAAAACCACTAAATCAATTTTGCGATCCCAATAAGGAAGAACTTTGCCTAACCTTTCCAAAACCGTACTATCCGGTCCACCATCGATTAAAATATCTTTTCCCTCCGGAGTTCTGATAAAAATAGAATCACCCTGACCAACGTCAAAGAAATAAACCTTTAAAATTGGCCCAACAAGATTCCCGGTATTGTTTGTGTTGGCTTTGGAATATTGGGTGTAAAGAAAAAATGTCAGGATTAATACTGACATTAAAACTGAAAAAAATAGTTTTGTTTTTTGAAATTTGAACATTTAATAAGAATATAATGAAAATTTCATCCTGAGCGAGTACACGAGCATAGGACTACCTTAATTTCCTAATATCCTCCCCATCAATTCATTTACATATTCCGCTCCGCCATCGTTGAGAACTAGGACATCAAACTTTTTAGCAAATTCCTCTTTATTTTTTTCGATCTCTTCATTCAGAAATCCGACTGAAATTAAATTCTCGTAATCAAAACCCTCAACCATTCCTAGATCATCAAGAGAGTCGCCAAGAAGTAAAACATTTTTGCGGTTCTTAATCAAATTGAAAACAGGATATTCCTTTACCGCCACCTCATTTTTATTCATAGAGTGAATTGTTGGTTCATTGGGTTTTATCGCTTTTCCATTTTCATCAAACTGAAATGTGTTGGTTATAATATGAACATTGGGAAAATTTAAATCCTCTTTTTCTAAAATCATTTGGATAGTATCTCCAACCCCGTTCGAAGAAATAATCAAAACTGGAATACCATTTTTATTTAGGTTGTCTAAAAGTTCTTTAATTCCATTTCGAAATTTTATTCTTTCGCTTTGCACAATATTTTCCAGATCTTTTTTATTTAATCCTGAATCTATTAAAAGTTGGAAATGCTTTGACCACCATTCTTGCATCGCTTCTATTCTTTTTTCTTTCGGAACACCCAAGTCAATTTCAACCGGGTGATAATGGTCAAAAAACGCGTGTGCTTTCTCGGCATAATCAGAAGTTAGGTGATGGCCATCTCGTAATAATGAAATTATTGAGGGAAATTTTTTATCGCCGAGATAGGCGTAGGTCAAAGTCTTATCAAAATCCGCCACCACATGAAGGCTATCAAGCCCTCCTTTTTTGAACTTCTCGATTTTTTCCTGAAGCTTTTCAGGATTGGGAATTAAAATGTTGTCCATAACCATATTTTAGCATCTTTCCAAAAAAAATGGTATAATCAGCCTCATGAAATCTTTATCTTATCTTGAAAAATGGGTGACTGAAAAAGGATTACCCAAGTATCGCGCTAAACAAATTTACCAGGCGTTAACAAAAAACCTCATCTCAAATTGGGATGAAGCGATTGAATTACCAAAAGATTGGCACGATGTTTTAAACAAAGAATTGCCGATTTCGACTTTAAAGATTAAAAATATTTTGCCGGACAATTCTGGTAGGGGCGTCATATATGACGCCCCTACAGTAAAAATCACCTTCCAAACCCATGATGATTTAGTAATTGAATCCGTTCTCATGCACCACACTGGAGACCGCAATACGGTTTGTGTTTCTACGCAAATCGGATGCTCTATGGATTGTAGGTTTTGCGCTACGGGAAAAATGGGATTTAAAAGGAATTTAACGGCTGAAGAAATCGTTGATCAGGTTTTGGAATTTGCGCGCCTCCTAAAAGCTATAAGCTATAAGCCAAAAGCTAACCACGTTACTAATGTGGTTTTTATGGGTATGGGCGAACCGTTTCTAAATTATGAAAATGTTATAGAGGCGATTAAAATATTAAACGATAAAGATGGCTTCAATCTCGGCCATCGCCACATGACGATTTCAACCTCCGGCTTTGTGCCAGAGATTTTAAGATTTGCTGATGAAAAAATTCAGGTAAATCTTGCGATCTCACTTCATGCCCCGAACAATCAGATCCGCGGTTCTATCATGCCGGTGAATAAAAAATATCCTTTAGAAAAATTATTACCAGCGGTTTCTACTTACATGAATAAAACCGTCCGAAAAATATTTTTTGAGTATGTTTTATTAAAAGGTGTAAATGATTCAGATAAAAATATTAAAGAATTAATCATGCTTTTAAAAAAATATTTTGTAGACCAAATGCAATTAGTGCATATAAATCTGATCGGTTTTAATTTAATTGAAGAAACCGGTGCAACTCAAGGATTATGCATCCCGAACTTCGAGCCTACATCCAAAGAAAGGACTAAAAAAATATTTGATCTCCTGCAAAAAAGCGGTATCCTCGCTACAGTCCGCTATCATTTCGGCGGAGACATCCGTGCCGCCTGCGGACAGCTAGCGGGCAAGGCTTGATCTCCGACTAATCTTTGTTTATGGTTTTTTGTAATGTACCCATGGGGTTCATTGGAATTTGTGATTTTCTTTTTCTATACCAAACCAATAGCCAAACACCAATTGCCAAATACCAGCCTCCCCACACCCACCAATTATTTATTTTAAGTTCTAACGACGCATATGGAACCTTCGCTAAAAGTTCTGATATTTTTATAATCACATCCAAAACTATAAACCCAAAAAATCCGGCGATTTTTCCCAGAGGCAGCCAAACCATACCTGCTAAACCAGAAGCAAAACCCAGAAACATAGAAAGAGGAATAAAGCCCAGTATAATCACATTGGCGATCGGCGCAATTAAAGATAATCTTCCAAAAGAAGAAACAATGATTGGCAAAGTTAAAACTTGAGCGGCCAAAGTTGCTGACAACATTACCCGGAAAAATCCAGGGATTCGTGCAAACCATTTTTCGAAGATTGGTGAAATATAAACTAAGCCAAGAGTCGCCAGAAAGGAAAGTTGAAACCCGACATCATTTCTTAAAATTAAAGGGTTAAGAAATATCATCACAGCACCAGCCAAAACTAAAACATTGATCGCGTTGCTTCTTCTCCCAATAAAACCAGCATAAACCAGAAGCGCTCCCATTATTCCAGCTCTGACAATTGAAGCTTGCGCGCCAGTCATAATTACAAAAGAAAGTATCATTGCGAGAACCCCCCAAAAAATATATTTTCGGCCGATTTTGCCCAAAGTTTTTTCGGCAACTTTTGCCAGAATTGTAATATTGTAACCCGATATGGCAATAATATGTGTGATGCCGATGATTTGAAAAACCTGTATCAACCAATCTGGCAAAGCAGTCTTTGCTCCTAGAAGCAACCCTAACATAAAAGATCCATGTGGTTCGGGATAGATTTTCCCAATAATAGATGAAAAATAGTTTTTTACTTGATACAATACTCTTTGGGCACAATAAACCGCGCCTCTGCAATCATGATCAACCACCTCAAAATCGTCCACACTTTTTGCAATCGCATAAACTCCATAGCGCGTCAGGTAACTTTTATAATCAAATGAATCATATTCCTCAGGCGTAGCTAGTTTCGCATTAAACCGAACTTGATTCCCATACTTTACTTCGTAATACTTCGGAAGCGCAACCAAAATCTTACCTTCTAATTGGTTATTGGTTATTGAGTATTGATTGGATATTGGAAATTGGATATTGGATATTTGAAGTGAAAGCGAACTGTCTTTTTCTTCCGGCTCGCTATCCACTACCCCTTCAATTAAATACGTTTCCTTGTTATCCACATAAAACCCTACATGATTTTTGTCGATTTTGGGGAGATATGATTGATAGCGATAAACGCCAAGAAAACAAAAAACCAAGAAAATAATAAAATAAAAAAGCAACCTGTTTTTTCTAAAGAAAAATAACAACAATATAGCCATATAACAATATAGCCATATCATTATCATTGGTATTGCAATCAAAAAACCACCAAAATACTTGCCGAGAAAGATCCCAACAATAAAAGCCACCATTATAAAAAGAAAAATTTTAGAACGAGTGAGAAACTTATTCATAAAAATATAATAACATAAAATATCTTGAACAAAACAAAAAGCCCGCGGGGTTACCACGGACTTTTGGAACATCAGAAATCATAATTAAACTGCGAGTGTTTCGAGAAGGGAAGATAAATCACCCGTATTGGCGAGTAAATCTCCAGCGATGCCAGCCAGTGCGGCTTCTGCTTCTGTTGCGCTCAATTTACCGGCGCTAACAAAATCATCAATGACAGAGGCAAAATCTTTATCCCTTACTATCAGGACAACACTGCCCTCTGGCAAAACTATGACTTTATCCTTGACATGGGAATATTGCTCCCCGTCAGCCGAGAATGCTTTAATGGTAATTTCAGCCAGAGACGGTTCCGTCACCTTCGCATCAAGAACCGGATTAAATATGACATTACCATCATTTGCTCGCGTTCGAATCTCGCCCTCCCTGATCAATGTCTTGTGATCGAATTTATCGCCAACCCGTATATCGACATAGACCTCGAGTGAAAACCGAAAATCATTCAAGGATCCACCTTTACTTATTAGAGATAGCGGATTCACGAGGGTAATGGTGATCACCTCACCAAGTGGAAGCACAAACGTGCCTTCATGTTCAAGCTCGGTCGTAATATGAATATAACTGTCTCTCTTTCTGCAGAGCGGCCTATAATTCAAACCTCGCTCGTGCATAAGTTCGAGAAGTATGCCCCGAACGCTATTCTCAATTCTAAGCTCCTCGCGATCACCGGGCTTCTTGGACGAGGCATAGCGGCTGAACTTAACAACTGTTTTCTCATCGCAGTCGCTAAAAAAACGCTTTCCTTGGGTTCTGTCCATAAGAGACTTCGCGATTGAATAAAAAACTTTCCGCTTGATATCTCTCCAGCGCTTCGCGGGAGAAAATGCCTCTTTGGTTAAAACAAGATCGATGAATTTGTCAAAAGCACGTCGTGTCATATCGCGCGTTTCAAGAGAAGCGTTCGCTGGGTCGAGCGCCCACGTAACTGTTGCGCATTCAAGAGGCGTGATTTTTTCCTGAACGAGAGGATTCATCGGAAGAAATCCGTTACCGTTAGATCCATCCTTTTTAATCCTCATCACTTCTCGCGCATGATAGATATAGTAGTGGGCGAGAACCTGCCTTTCTTTGAGCTCGGGCCAGAGCGCAGCTGAAATCATTGACTCAAAAACTAATCTGTTCAGCTTTACTTCAAGATCAATGGAGCCTATTATGTCTGGTGAAACCAGACTATCGTTTGCGAGAAGAACTGTGCAGATTGCGCTGGTCGAAATTATTCCCGGGAGAATATTCCCGGTTTTCCCCGGCTGACTTAGCGCTACCTCCATCAGCTCTTCCAAGTCAGGCTTAAACATCAGCCTATCCAGATACGCGTTGGGCTTGAACTTGCCGCTCGCGAAAAGCGAACGGAGCTCGGAAATAAAGAATTCGCGTATTACTGGGTTTTTGAAAATCCGCTCCTCGGCTTCGGGCCGGAGTTTTGCTCCCTGCGCTACGCCGTTTGCAAGTTGCCTCGCAGCCTCTTTTACTTTGGCAACCGGATCTTGGCCCCCTTGTCCGTTCGCATTGTTTCCCATATTGTTAAGTGTCACCTCCTCCAGAGGAATTTTTTTAACATTAATGAAATTTTAGCACGATAAAGCCATTTTGTCAACAGTATCTTTCGCTTAACCAAGCCAAAAACCATGTTTCAGACAAAATAAAAAGGGCCAGTATTTTGGCCCTTGTTTTTTTCTCATGCGCGGCATCATCGCCGGAATTTATTTTTTCTTTTTTGTCGGTTTTTTCTTGCCCCTGCAGCGGCAGAGATAGAAGGTGACAATGATGTATTCTCTTCCTTTTCCTACGCCGTGGATAAGGAAAGTGTTGCGGTTTGTTGCATCAATCTCCTTGAGCATTTTCCGTGATTCTCTTCTCGCTCTTTGGGACCCGATTTCTTTCCCTTCAAACAACAGCGATACTGTGCTTTTGTTGATGATCTTAGACTGCAGCCCGAGCATCTCGGCTCCAATCGTTAAGTCGCGATCATCAAAGCATGACCCTGCGTAGTATGCCTCAAGACTAAGACCCTCCGCCTCCTTGAAATACACCTCCAGAAAGTGGTAGAGGAATTTGGCCACGCTGTCCCGCAGAACCACATTACCATCGACGATCGCCAACTCATATCTCTCTCCATGCATGATCGAATATCTGATGTCCAAAACCACATCGGCCAGCCCCTGGAAAGCTTTCTTGGTCTCATCCTCAGAAAACTTGAGGGATCCGAGATCAATCGTCTGATGGCAGCATTTTAAATGCTCGCCACACTTGCACTTTCTCTTTGGCATTTCTGTTTCCTCCATTTCATTTTTATTTTCAAATTATTAAAAATCATTTGGCTTATAGCAACTATATTTTAGCACAAAATGCAGGAAAAATGCAAATTTCCTACTGTCATCCTTGAGCTCCTAGATTTTGGTAATCCAAAATCAGGAAATCAAGGATCCAGGTCATTATAAACCCATTACTTGTTATGTCTGCCTGCACAGGTAACCTAGATTCCTGTTTTTCTGTTGAGTACAACAGAAGCACAGGAATGACAATGAGGGGTGGCTACTCATACCGTAGCGCTTCTATCGGATTCTTCTTTGATGCGGAGTAGGCTGGATAGATACCAAAGACTATGCCGATAATAACTGAGGTTAAAATTCCCCAAACTGCCGCATTGTAGGGAAAAGTAAATACCCAAGTTGAAGATAGAGCGGTACTTAAACCAATGGCAGCAACGTAAGAAAATAACGATCCAAAAAATATTCCTAAGAATCCTCCCACCATTGTGAGATAAATCGCCTCAAAAAGAAATTGATTCAAAATATCGCCATTGGTTGCACCCAGCGCTTTTCGAAGACCGATTTCTTTGGTTCTCTCGGTAACTGAAATAAACATTACATTCATGATCCCCACACCGCCGACAAGTAAGGAGATCGCTGCCACCATTGCCAAGAATAAAGTCATAACTGTGGTCACGGTACCGACTGTTTTCATCAAATCTTTTTGGGTCATGACATTAAAATCATCTTTTTCCGGATCGGTAATACCATGGCTATTTCTCATGGTAATCTGAATATCAGCAACAGTTGTGTCAATATTTTTTTCATCATCCACTCGAAGAATAAATTCATTGTAATGTTTTTGCCCTAAAATGTAGTCTTTAACAGTCGTATAGGGAGCAATTATCGCCTGATTATAATTAAAGCTAAAGCCCCCGCCTTTTTCGGGCAATACCCCGATGACACGTAAAGTTTTATTGTGCACTCTTATTTTTTGTCCAATCGGATCATTCGCTCCAAAAAGCTTTTCAGCCACCGTACTGCCAATGACGCAGTTATCGGACTTTTCTTTGACATCGTCCTCAGTAAAAAAACTGCCCTGAGAGGGAGTTAAATTGTAAAAATCAAATAACTTTTCCGAAGCACCAAGAATAGTTCCAGTGTATGATTCATTTTCATAATTAATCGCGTCGGAAGTATAAACCAAAGGAATAATATCCTGCAGGTGCGGAACATTGCTTTTTTTCTGTAATGCTTCCAGATCTTTTTCCACCAAGGAGGCGCGAAAAACATTCATCATATTTTCTTGAAATCCCTTAGAGGGCGCCCCCGGCTCAACCGTTAAAGTACGTGAACCCATAGATTGAATCTCGCCCAGAATCAAACCCTGCGCCCCATTACCAATTGAGACCACCAAAATAATTGAGGTAATGCCGATGACAATACCAAGGATCGTTAAAGCTGAGCGAAGTTTATTCGCCTTTAAACCAGCTAGAGAAATCTTAATTGTATTTGTTATTTTCATGATTATTATCTTAAATGTTAGATGTTAAATGTTAAAACCATATCTTTTTATCTCAAAACTTTCAGAAGATTTTAGATTTGACATATGGTTTTGAGATTTAACATTTGAGATTTGACATTATTTACTATATTCCTTCTCCCCAATATATCTTCTGCCGCTAACCTTCGTATCTGATTCAACCTTGCCGTCATGTAACCTGATGATTCTCTCCGCATATTCGGAAGTGGAGGTTTCGTGGGTGACAAGAATGATGGTGTGGCCTTTTTTATTTAAATCCTGCAAAACTTTCATGACCATTTCTCCCGACTTAGAATCAAGATTGCCCGTCGGTTCATCAGCTAATACTATTGAAGGACCATTAATAATCGCGCGAGCAATGGCTACTCTTTGCTGTTCGCCGCCGGAAAGCTGTGAAGGATGTTTTTTCCAAAGTGCTTTTTCAATTCCCACTGATTCCAAAGCTTTTTTAACCTTATCTTTATGTTCAGTTTCCGGAATTCTAGAATAAACCAAGGGAATCCTAACATTTTCAAAAACGCTAGTTCTTCTAAGCAAATTAAAAGATTGAAAAACAAAACCGATTTTTTCATTTCGAACCTTTGCTAATTGCTTATCATCCAGCTTGCTGGTTTCTTCCTCATCTAAAAAATATTGCCCTCCCGTTGGATGGTCCAGCAAGCCTAATAGATAGAGCAGGGTAGATTTGCCGCTTCCTGATGGTCCCATCACCGCCACAAATTGGCCTTCGGGGATATCAAAAGAAACGTCGTTTAGAACGGGAATGGGGGTATTGTCAACAACGTAACATTTAGAGAGGTTGTTTATCTCAATAATATTGTTCATATTTTAAATTTTAAAACTCAAATTTTAAATTTAAACTTTAAAATTTACAATTTGAAATTATTTTTTAATACTCATCGGATTCACAATTCTGTCTCCCTCTTTCAATCCGCCTAATAATTCAACGTTTCCATCGCTCCCAACTAAACCAATTTCAACTTCAACTTCTTTCGTTGTCTTACCGTCTTGAGATTCAAGAACATAGTTTTTGTCATTCTTTTTTACCAGAGCTCTTTGAGGAATAGAGAGAATCTCATCTTTTTTAGCCGTGCTAATGGTGGTATTGGCAGTCATGCCCGATTTTATTTTTTCATCATCTTTAATAAATTCAAAGGTAACTTTATAGGTTGAAACGCCATCAATCACCGTTTCAACTGGGTCAATTTTGACCACCTTAGTTTCAAAGAGAACATCTGATCCATAAGCGTCTAGTGTTACACGGGCAGAATTGTCAACTTTTATTTTGGCAATATCAGCTTCTGGAACATTGGCCTCAATTTTGAATTTTGCATCAGTCATTACAGAAATAACTGGTATCGAAGGCGTCGCCATTTCTCCGGCTTTAATGTCCACTTTGGTAACCGTACCAGAAATTGTTGAAGTTAAAACAGTTTTTGAATACATCGCCGAAGCGGAAGCCAGAGATGCTTGGGCACTTCTCACTTGAGCATTTTGAGTAGCGATGCTGGCTTCAATTTGGTGAACAGAGGCTTCCTGAGCCTGGATTTGCTCAGTCGTCGCGCCAGCTTGTTTGAGATTTAATTCTTGTTCGGCGAGAGAGACAGCGCTTCGAGCGCCATCTATCAGACTTTGATTTGTTGAATCCAAAGAGCTGATAGATTTTATTTTGTTTGAAATCAAAGATATCTGAGAATTAATCACTGATCTTTCGGACGCGATTGCGATTTTTTCGCTTGCACTTAGCAATGAACTATTGAATGGAATAGCATCGAGAGTTTGGCTGATTTTCATCAAGGCATCATTAGTATCATTGAGAGCTTTGGTAACATTCACTTCATCGGGACTGTTTTGCGCTGTGATAACAGAGCCTCTTGCTCCACCCTTTATATCGTTTATAAATTGAAAAATCCACCTGCCGCCATCGACTCCGCCAACCAAAGAATTTACTGCCGAAGCTTTACTTCCAGCTAAAACATTTGATTCTTGATCGTAAGCGACAAAATGTGCGTATTGAATATCGGTAATTACATTAAGAGTATTAAGCCCGGAACTTACCGCGCTACTGGCACTATTTGCTCCATCGAGCAATGCTTGAGCAGAATCTATTTCTACTTTCGCCCTTGTGCTTTCCAGGGTCTGCTTTGCGCTATCTAATTTCAATTGGGCCATTGATAGCTCTTCTGGCCGAGCTCCATTTTTTAATTCTGTTAATTTTGCATTTTGCGCATCCAATTGCGCTTGATATTGAGCAATTACACTACGAGAGGCATCCACTCCGGCCGAAGCTTGGGCCACAGAGGCCGACACATCGCTGTTTTTTAGTGTTGCTAACGTTTGGCCAGCTTTTACTTTATCGCCAACTTTGACATTAACCTTTGCCACTTTTCCGCTGGTCTCAAAAGCAAAATCTATGGCTTCGGCCGGCTTGACTTTTCCGGTCACATCCACTTCTTGGGTAATGGTTCCTTTTGAAACAGTATAGTATCCAAAACCGGGTTGACTATTTTTGCCCGCCACAATTCTCCAGCCAACTAAAAGAACGAGAACTAAAATAATAGAGAAGACAATCATTAGCTTTTTTCTTTTTTTGATAAATTCTTTGACAGATGAAAGTTTAAATCTCATAACTAATTTAATTAATTTTAGTTTACCTGTCCGCCTAGAGCAAAATCTATTTGCAGATTTCTTAGATTAAGAATACTGCAAGAGATTGAGCGACGGCGGATTACTTTAATATCTTTCAAATTGTAACCCCAAATCTGTTATTTGTCAATAAGTTAGTTTTTTAAGCCAAAAAACAAATCTCTTGACAGTATTTTTATTTGGATTAAAATGGATATGTTGGCACTCAATATAGGAGAGTGCTAGAGTGCATCTGATTATACTATCTTAATGTAGGGGCAGAACATGTTCTGCCCAATAAAAGGGCACAATATATTGTGCCCCTACAATAAATTCCATATGTTTACACGAAAGAATAATATTCTCCAATCTATCATCGAAGAATACATCACCTCTGGCGAACCGGTTGGTTCAAAAGGTTTGAGTGGGTTTTTTGGTTTCTCTTCGGCAACAATAAGATCTGAAATGGCTCGATTGGAAAAAGAAGGCCTGATCTGCCAACCCCATACTTCCGCCGGCAGAATCCCGACTGAAAAAGGATTACGAGAATATGTTGATAGCTTGAAGATTGACCTGACTAAGGTGAACAAAGAAGATATAAAAAGGTTTGCCGAGAAGAAAGGAATGGATAAGGTTTTGAAAGTTATCTCTTCCATTGCCGGCGGAAATACCGCATTTTATATTACTCCAAAATCTATCCGCTATTATGGATTATCCGAAACATTAAAGCAAAAAGAATTTGATGATAAAGAGAAAGTGGTCAGATTTGCCAAAGTAATTGATAACCTGCCTGACTTTGTTCAGCTATTGGAATTTGATGAAGGATCGCCGGTAAAAGTATATATAGGAAAGGAAAACATTTACAAATTCGCTCAGGATTTTTCTTGCGTCACTGTCTATTTCCCTTTTGGCAAAGAGCTCTGTGTCCTTGGAGTATTGGGACCAATCCGAATGCCATATCGCAAGATCATACCCTATCTTTTATATACAGCAGAGAATTTTAGGAATAAAAAATTAATCAGGTAGCTTCATTAGCTTTTAGCTTCACTAGCTTTTAGGCAAAATCCTATAAGCTAACGAAGCTAACGAAGCTATAAGCTAGAGGAGTTAAAATGCCTAAATCAAAAAAATCTAACGAATTAGAAAAAATTATTAAAGAAAAAGATGACAACCTCGCCGGTTGGAAGCGTGCTTTAGCCGACCTGGACAATTACAAAAAACAAGTTGAGAGAGAAAAAGAAATGTTTGTCCAATTCCTGAAGGCTGATGCGATTATGAAATTGCTGCCCATTATGGCTAATTGGGAAAAAGCAATAAAAAATATCCCTACCGATCAGAAAGATTCTGAATGGGTCAAAGGAATTATCGCAATTAAAAATCAACTGGAAGATTTTTTCAAAAAAGAAGGTGTTATTAGAGTAGAGACAGTCGGGCAAAAATTCGATCCCAATCTTCATGAAGCAATGTTAGAAGAGAACTCCGACCAACTCGAAGGCACAATTCTCGAAGAATTCGAACCAGGCTACAAAATTGGCGAACGTGTCATCAAATATCCGAAAGTAAAAGTAAGTAAGAAAAAATAAACAAAAAATATGTCTGATCTTTATAAAATTATTTTAACAGCATGTGTAACAATATTTGGCGGGGTTTTGGTTTTTGTAACAGGTCAGATAATTTTAAAATTTATTATTGAACCGATCCAAGAACATAAAAAAACGATAGGAAAGATAGCTTATGCGATGATCTATTATGCTAATGTATATACTTATCGTTTTGAACCGAAAGAACTTCTGGAGAATGATTTTTTAAGAAATAAAGTTGACTCTTGCCACGAAGAACTAAGGGTTTTATCATCAGATGTTATCGCGAAGTCGTATCTGATACCTCGTTATAATTTTTTCACAAAAATTCGCATAGTACCACCCATGGAAAACATAAATGAAACTGCGACAAGCCTAAGATATCTTTCAAATGCTGTTAAAATGCCTCAAATATATGACATGAATGAAATTAAAAAAAATAGAAATAAAGTTAAAGAAAAATTAAAAATAATAATTTAAAAAAGGAGAAAAAATGAAGAAATTTATAAAAATCGTATCCCTTGTTCTGTTGTTTTTAGTAATCGCATCCTTTGCATTTTATTGGTACTCTTACAGGCCCTCCCAAATTAGAGAAAGCTGTAACAATGACGCTTTTTTAGAGTCTATGGGATCAAAATATGCGGATATAGAACATCAGAAAGAACGGCTGGATTTAAAAGACAGCCTATATACTGACTGTTTGAGATATAACGGAATCGAAAAATAATTCTATCAAATAACTAATTTATCAAGAAAGGAGAAAATCATGTCAGAAAAAAGAACAAACACGCCATACGTCCCAGGTAGCATGAGTGAACCATTAACAGAAATAAAAAAAGATGAGAAACCAGAAACAAAAGGAGCCCCACCAACCAACATTACCCCAAACACCGGTCTTCCTATTACCGAAGAAAAAGATGAGAAGAAACTAGAAAGTGCTTTGCCAAACGAATTGTCGGCTAGCACGCCCATACCAATAGAAGAAATCAAAGGAATATAAATTAATTAATAAGGAGAAAAAATATGAGTAAAATTATCGGAATTGACCTTGGAACCACAAACAGCGCTGTCGCTGTAATGCGTGGGGGCAAGGCGGAAATTATTACCAACGCAGAAGGCAATCGCACCACGCCTTCTATCGTTGCTGTTACCAAAACTGGCGAAAGATTGGTGGGGCAAATTGCCAAAAGGCAAGCGGTCACCAACTCGGACAACACTGTTTTTAGTGTCAAAAGATTTATCGGAAGAAGCTATAGCGACAAAGAAACCCAAAAAGACATCAAGGCGATGCCCTACACAATCGAAAAAGGACCTAAAGATTCGGTTATGGTTAAGATGGGCGATAAGAGCTACTCGCCACCTGAAATCTCGGCGATGGTCCTTGGAAAACTCAAGGCTGATGCAGAGGCATTTCTGGGTGAAAAAGTAACCGAAGCGGTTATTACCGTTCCGGCTTATTTTAACGACACGCAAAGACAAGCCACCAAAGATGCGGGTAAAATCGCAGGACTTGATGTGAAAAGAATTATCAATGAGCCGACCGCCGCCGCTTTAGCTTATGGATTGGATAAAAAAGCTAACGAGCAAATCGCGGTTTATGATCTTGGCGGCGGAACTTTTGATATTTCTATTTTGGAAATCGGGGGCGAATTATTTGAAGTAAAATCTACCAATGGCGATACTCATCTTGGTGGCGATGACTTCGATCAAAAAATTATTGAATGGCTCATTAGTGAATTTAAAAAGTCTGAAGGAATAGATTTGTCAAAGGACAAAATGGCTCTTCAAAGATTGAAAGAAGCCACTGAAAAAGCTAAACACGAATTGTCATCAGCTGTTGAAACGGAAATTAATATTCCATTTATAACTGCTGATAGCAATGGACCCAAACATCTTAATATTAAGATGACTCGAGCACAATTAGAAAAATTAGTGGGCGATTTAATTGAAGCCACTATTGAACCCTGCAAAAAAGCTTTAAAAGATGCGGGGTTGAAAGCATCTGATATTGACGAAGTAATCCTCGTTGGCGGGCAAACTAGAATGCCAGCGGTTCAAGAAGCGGTTAAAAAGTTTTTCGGCAAAGACCCACATCAAGGAGTAAACCCGGATGAAGTGGTAGCGCTTGGAGCAGCAATCCAAGGCGGAGTTCTTGCAGGGGATGTAAAAGATGTAATATTGCTTGATGTAACTCCTCTATCGCTTGGAATTGAAACTTTAGGAGGTGTTGCGACAAAATTAATTGAAAGAAATACGACTATCCCAACTGGAAAATCACAGGTTTTTTCAACGGCTGCTGACAATCAGCCATCTGTGGAAATCAATGTCTTGCAAGGCGAAAGAGAGTTTGCCGCTGATAATAAATCATTAGGAAGATTTATTTTGGAAGGCATACTGCCAGCCCCTCGCGGGGTACCTCAAGTTGAAGTAACTTTTGATATTGATACAAATGGAATTTTGAACGTCAAGGCAGTAGATAAAGGCACCGGCAAAGAACAAAAAATTATAATAACTGGATCTTCAGGACTCTCTAAAGAAGATGTGGAAAAGATGGCAAAGGATGCCGAGCTTCACGCTGAAGAAGATAAGAAAAAGAAAGAAGCGGTTGAAATAAAAAATATGGCGGAAAATATGATCTACCAAACCGAAAAAACCATTCGCGATAATAGTGACAAGATCGATGAAGCAACTAAAAAAGAGGTTGAAGAAAAAATTGAAGCTCTAAAAAAAGTAAAGGATTCCGATGATATTGAAGATGTGAAAAAGAAAACGGAAGAATTAATGCAGTCTGCGCAAAAGATTGGGGAGCAGGTTTACAAAGCAAGTCAAACCAAGACCGAAGAGAATCCGCCTAAGGCAGACGAAGCTGAAGACAAAAAACCTGATGAACCGGTAGAGGGAGAATATCAGGAGTAGCTTATAGCTTTTAGTTTCATTAGCTTTTAGGAATCACCCCTAAAAGCTATAAGCTAACGAAGCTAAAAGCTTTCCCTGTTGCACTTTATAAATTTATGTTCTAAAATCTAGGTAACATAAATAAAAATAAAAACTATGAACAAAAAAACCTTGATCATAGCGGGGGTCTTAGTGGTTCTTGCTATAGCACTTTTTGTTATACCTAGTTTTCTAAAGAAATCCGCGAGCAATACTACCACACCGGTTAGCACTACTCAAACTCAGCCGGCCGCAACTAATACTAGTGCTTTCCCTCTAGATGATGCGAAGATAAGCGCCTTATCTGCTCAAGCTTCAAAAGAATATGATTTTGCTTTTTCTAAAGCAAAGGAGTGGAAGAGTGACGTTACGCCAGTGGCTGCCTTGATCAAATATACTGGCTCAATTGACGACAAAAATGGCAAAGATACCTATGTCTTTGTTTCCCCTTCTCTCAGTCAATATTATTTTACTCTGACCTTCGATCAAGCTGTAAACGCTAATGGCGAAAATAATTTTCAGCGAATCCTTTATTTTAAAGAAGATTATTTTCTTCCTGCTAACACTGAGGTTTTGCCTCTCAGCTATTACAAATTAAGCTATCTTGATGCTCTCAAAAAAGCGGATGGCTTGGGCGGCAAGAACATCAGGGCTGATAATAAGGCCTATGATGTCAACTTAGTTTTATCAGCTCAATCAGGAGGGTATCTGATGTGGGATGTGGAATATCTAGTAAATGGAACAAAGATGTTTTCAGTATCTATCAATGCATTTGATGGAACAGTGAAATAATTAGCTTATAGCTTTTAGCTACTAGCTTATAGAAAAACGAAAAGGTGGGTTTCGGCTCACTTTTTTAATTAATCCTGATTGTCATTCCTGTACTCCTGTTGTAATCAACAGGAAAACAGGAATCCAGGTCATCAAGAATATATAGTTTATAATGTTCTGGATCCTTGATTTACCCGTACGGGTGCTCAAGGATGACAGTTAGAGAAGTTCTTCACAAAAACTATGTCTAAAGATTATTATAAAATATTAAACATTTCTAAGTCAGCTACTCCTGACCAGATTAAGTCTGCCTACAAAAAGCTCGCGGTAAAGTATCATCCGGATGTAAATAAAGAAGCTGGCGCAGAAACAAAATTTAAAGAGATTAATGAAGCTTACCAAGTTTTATCCGATCCGCAGAAAAAATCTAATTATGACCAATTTGGGACAGCCGATTTTGGCGGACAGGGTTTTAGTGGGTTTAACCAGGGCCAAGGATTTGGCGGGTTTGATTTCTCCGGTTTTTCCGGTGAAAGTTTTGGCGGATTTGATGATATTTTTGATGTCTTTTTTGGCGGAGGCAGAAACAGAAAAAGAAAGGAAAATAGAGGTAGAGACGTTGAAATCTTAATTGAATTGGATTTTAAAGATGCAGTATTTGGCACTGAAAAAGATATTTCTTATTCAGTTATGAGTACTTGTCCAGATTGCGGTGGCGCTGGCGGGACAAATCTAAAAAAGTGTTCACAATGCGGTGGCACTGGGCAAATCACAAAAACACAAAGAACAATTCTGGGATCTTTCGCCCAGACTGTCACCTGTCCCACTTGCAAAGGCCGCGGAGAGGTGCCAGAGAATACTTGCCGAAAATGTTCTGGCACCGGGCGAGCTCGTCAAGCCAAAAACATCAAAGTAAAAATACCAGCCGGAGTAAATGACAGATCCGCGATTCGCATTTCCGGAGGCGGAGAAGCGGGAGATGACATAGATGGAGATTTATATCTACGAATCCGCGTTAAGCCTAACAAAGAATTTGAAAGAGAAGGACAGGATATTTTTAGCGAGGTTGAAATTCCTTATTCATCAGCAGCGCTAGGAGATAGAATCAATATTGAAACTATCGATGGTAAAGTGAGCCTAAATATCCCAGCCGGGACAACCAGTCATACTCAATTTAGATTAAAAGGAAAAGGCGTACCTTATCCTAACAATCCTCGGCAAAGAGGAGACCACTTGGTTACATTAAAAATTAAAGTACCAAAGAAAATATCGAGAGAGGAGAGAGAGGCTTTAGAGAGACTAAAAAATCTTGAAAGATAATTCAAAAGGCAAAATTCAAAAGTTCAAGTTATTAAGTTAAAAGTTCTATTTTTACTTTTTAATTTTGATTTGCATTTTTGACTTTTGATTTTTGAATTTTGATTTTTTTTGCAACTCTTGACATCAAAATCCAAGATGCTATTATTGAACTAACAATACAAACTAAAACAAAAAACATATGTCTCCAACTTGGGATCTGTTTATAATTATCTTTTTTATAATTGCTGTTGTCTTTGGGGTTAGCATGGGCAGAGAAAGATCTATGGTCGGCATTATTGCTGCCTACATGGGACTGGTTGTTTCTAATGTTTGGGGAAATGCGGTTTATAGTATGATGGGTGGCGCGACGTCAGCTCAAGTGGGAAATGCTATTTCCTTCTCAGCTACGGCATCGCCTTTTTTTATTAAAGCTGGGATATTCGTTTTAATTCTGGTACTTTTAATTATTAAAGGAGACTTCCTAAAACGCGCTCTTACTTCTCATGCTGGTATCGGATCAATTATAGCTAGTGGATTGTACAGTTTTTTAAATGCCGGGATTATAGTAATAGCTCTAGTTTCATTCCTTGGAGATTCTCAACGAACAGACCTACTCACTCAATCTCATTTCATTAATCTGATTCAACAATATCAAGTTTGGTGGATGGTTTTGCCAGTTGTGCTGATGATCATTTTAGGATTCAAGGAAAAGGAAGAGTAAAAATAAAAATAAAAAGATTTTAAAAAGCGCTCCTTAAAAAGAGCGCTTTTTTATTTGCAAAAAAATAGGCCCAGTGGGATTCCCCTTCGGACCGGCCTTGAAGCAGAAAAGCTTCATGGCTTCGCTTTTCTTTTCACGGCTTCGAACCCCACCCCCATATGGCAATAAAAAAATCGCTAATTATAGCGGATTTTTTTGTTGCAAATAGGCCCAGTGGGATTCGAACCCACGACACCCTGCTTAAAAGGCAGGTGCTCTAACCGGGCTGAGCTATGGGCCTATAAAAAAATTTTATCATAAACTATCTATATTTTCAATAAAAAATATTATATAATTAATTTGTATTATTCATATATTTGTAATAATTTTGTAAATTCGTAGTTTATGAAGATTAAATTTATGGGTGGCACGGGGCGTGTTACTGGATCCTGTTTTTTATTAGAAGCAGAGGGTAAAAAGATATTAATTGACTGCGGGCTTTTTCAGGGTGATGCGGCTAGTCGTGGCAAAAATCACGAAGCTTTTGCTTTTGACCCTAAACAAATTGATGTCTTAATTGCCACTCATTCACACATTGACCACATCGGCAGAATTCCCAAGCTTTATCGCGATGGATTTAATGGCAAGGTTTATTCAACTAATCCTGTCAAGGACCTAGCGGGAATTTTCTTGGAAGACACTTTGAAGCTCCTAAAAGGAGAGGTAAAAAGAAAACCCGGGCATGAACTTATTTGGGACGAGACCGATTTGAACAAAGCTCTAAATTCCTGGGAGGGATTTGATTATCACCAGATGTTTAATATTGGAAATATCAAAATAGAATTTTTGGATGCAGGACATATTTTAGGTTCTGCTTTTATAAAAGTAAGTGCCGAGGGAAAGATCGTGGTTTTTTCCGGCGACCTCGGCAATCCACCTGTACCGATTATTGAAGATACGGAGAGTGTGACAAAAGCCGATTATGTGATTATGGAATCGACCTATGGCGACCGATTCCACGAATCAACAGAAAGCAGAGAAGCAGAATTAAAACAATCATTAGATAATATTTATGACAGAGGAGGCGTTCTTTTAATCCCGGCTTTTGCTATGGAAAGAACACAGGAATTATTGTATGAAATTAATCATCTAGTTGAAGCTCATAAAATAGAAAACACCAGCGTTTTTCTTGACAGTCCTCTAGCAATCAAAGCCACCCAAATTTATTATAAATACCGAAATTATTTTGATGAACCTGCTAGAGATATTATAAAAAGCGGAGATGATATTTTTGATTTTCGCGGACTTACTATAACCAAAACAGGAGAGGAATCAAGAAAAATTTTGAGCGCTAAAAAACCAAAAGTGATTATTGCCGGGTCAGGAATGAGTACCGGGGGCCGGATTTTGGGACATGAGGTAAATTATCTAGAAGATCCAAATAATATGATTCTTTTTATTGGCTTTCAGGTAAAAGGTACATTGGGACGAAAAATTAAAGACGGAGAAAAGCTGGTTAAGATAATGGGACAGGAAGTAGAGGTAAAAGCCGAGGTGCGGGAAATTTCAGGGTACTCCGCCCATGCCGACCAACCAAAGCTTCTACACTGGTTAAAAGGAATGTGTGATATCGAGGCTGAAAAGCCAAAAAGGGTTTTCCTAATTCATGGAGAACCGGAGGTAGAACAGGTTTTGGCCGAAAAGATAAGAACCGATTTAAGCCTCAACGTGGAAGTACCAGAGGAGAATGAGGAGATAATATTAATTTAAGAATAAATGAATAAAGGATTAAATGAATGGAATTTTTAGTCCTTTAATTATTTATTCATTTAATCATTATATTTACCCAAACTAAAATGCCTAAACTAAAAAAACTTTTTTTTATCCTCTGTTTTGTTTTACTAGTTACCCCTTTCTCCCCTGCAAAAGCTGCTGATGCAACCACCAAAGAATCTTTTTTAGTTAAATCAAAAAACTTGGTTTCAACAGAAACAGACCTAAAATCATTGGGCATTTCCGAATTTAAAAAAATCGAAGGCTTAAATTTTTATGAAATAGAAACTACCCAAGAAAATGTAAACTTGTTGACAGAAAAAGATTCTATTGAGTTTGTAGAAAAAAACAAAAAAACAAAAATATCGCAAATCCCGAATGATCCGTATTTTGGACTGCAAACTTATTTGACAAACTCAAACATAGTCAAAGCTTGGGATACGAATCCGGGATCCCTGAGCATAACCATAGCTGTTATAGACACCGGTGTAGATTATAGTCATGAAGATCTCAAAAATAAAATGTGGACCGATAAGTCCGGATATTTTGGTTATGATTTCGTCAACAGCGATAACGATCCGATGGATGATAACGGCCATGGGACGCAGATATCAGGAATAATCGCAGCCCAAAGCAATAATGGGATTGGCATAGCCGGTACCGCTAATGTTAAAATAATGGCCGTAAAATCTGTACCAGATACTGGCGAAGGAGATGTGGCAGACTTGGCCCGAGGAATTACCTACGCTGCTGATAATGGCGCGAGAGTTGCTAATGTCAGCTTGGGATTAGCCGAAGACAGTCAGATACTTGATGATGCGGTAACATACGCCAGAAATAAGAATTGTTTGATTGTAGCCGCTACCGGAAATCTATATCGATCTTTTATTGATAATCCTGCCAGAAATCCTAATGCAGTTGGAGTCGGAGCAGTTGATGAATATGATAATAGGGCGACTTATGCTAATTATGGCGAAGGCATATCTCTCGTAGCACTTGGAAACAGGATTTATTCTACCAGCTGGGACCAGAACAATAGCATTAATGATTATAAATATGGCAGCGGCACCTCCTTCTCAACCCCACAGGTAACAGGGTCTGCTGCCTTAATAGCATCAAAAGATCCTTCTCTAACTTCCGATCAAATTAAAAAAAGATTGATTGGGAGCGCAAAAAAAATAAGTGCTCTGGACGGATTAAATTATTCGGTCCTGCTTGGCTATGGAAAACTTGATGCGTATAGCGCTCTAAACTATGACAGGTATCCACCAGAAATAAATCTAAGCTTAAACAAAAACCTAAACGGATCTTACACTATTAAAGGCACGATTTCCGATGACAAAAAATCATCCGATGCATATCCGGACACACCCGACAGCAATATTAACCTTATAAGATATCAAGTAGATGGCAATGGCCTTTGGACGATTTTGAATAATAACCCAACTCAGATATCAAATCTAAATGTTGACACGCTTGTCCTTGTTTCCGGTGATCATGATATTTTAATTGAGGCAACTGATACGGCTGGCAATAAAGCAAGTGTCAATCTTAATACCCGAAATGCCCTTTCTCCTTCGGTCTCTCTTGCTTCAAATAAAATCTCTGATTACAGGTATTCCTTTTTAGACCAAAGCCCTTATGTAAATATAGCCCCTGGGCAAACCATGAATATGAGCTTGGCCATAAAAAATACCGGTAGCACCACCTGGAATAAAAATACAGTTCGTCTTGGAACTTCGCGCCCAAATGATCGGATAAGTATTTTTGCTGATTCTTCTTGGTTGTCTCCCAATAGAATTGCCATGCAGGAAGATTCGGTAGCCGTGGGAGATATCGCTCATTTCAACTTCTCGGTTACTGCACCAAATGGGTTAAGCGGTGATTTCAATGAATACTTTAATTTAGTGGCAGATGGGGTGGGATGGTTAGATGACATGGGAATTTATTGGAAAATATCAGCGGGTTCTCTTTCCTACAGTGCCCAATTCATTAACCAAAGCCCTTATGCAACTATGAACAAAGGAACCAGCACCGCCTTATGGGTAGAATATAAAAACATCGGATCAGCCACTTGGGATTCTAATGTTGTAAAACTAGGCACCAGTAATCCTCAAGATCGAGTAAGTTACTTTTACAATAGTGCATCAGGATCAGGTTGGAAATCGGCCAATCGAATCGGCATGGCTAAAAACACGGTTGCGCCGGGCGAAACCGTTAGGTTTAATTTTACCGCCAAAGCACCGGACACACCTGGTATCTATAGTGAATACTTCTGTCCAGTCGCTGATGGGGTAAAATGGCTGGAAGATATTGGGCTCTTTTGGAAAATCACCGTTCAATAAAGCTCCTTGAAAAATAGTTAGATAAGCACTATAATAAATCTTCATAAAAGAATGGGGGTTAAAATATGGCAAAAAAAGCCAGGCGACACAGCACCAAAATCTGGTACTATGATCGCTGGCGAAGCATGTGGCGGTACCAGAGAGGAAAAGGAACTCGAAAGAGAACGAGCAAAAAAACATTAAAGGGGGTGATGCACCTTGAAACACTGCTTGAAACACTGGATGTTACGTGAAGTCTCACATTGCAAAGAAGGCTGCCCGCGCTGCCCCCGGTAGGAGGGGCCGAATTTCCTGCCACATCCAATACTAAAAGATTTAACCCGGGTTAAATCTTACGTACTTCGAAAAGGCGTCACAGACGCCTTTTTTTATTTGTGAAATTCGTAAATTAATGCTTTTTTAATTCTGAATCTGCTTTTTAGTTTCTTAATTTTTTATTTTATTTCCCCTTGGCAAGAACGATGCCCCAAACGCTTTTCGCCCCATTTTGTTTTAGCATCTTAGCGCATTCTTCCAGCGTCGCACCAGTGGTAGTAACATCATCAACCAACAAAATATTTTTGCCCCGCAAAAAATCACCATCACCGTTCCAAACAAAAACATCTTTAAGATTATCTAATCTCTGCTCTCTGTCCAGCTCCGCCTGGGAGATTGTATATTTTTTTCTAACCAAAACATTTTTTGCCAAAATTGGTTTCACCAATTCGTGATAATTCGCCCCAATTCGCGATAATTGGCGACTTAAAATTTCCGCTTGATTAAACCCTCTTTGCCTTAATCTCTTCTTATGCAACGGCACCGGAACAATCAAGTTAAAACTCAAATCACTTTCTCTTAATACTTCATACTTCATACTTAATACTGATTTCAACTTCCCTGCCATTATTCTTCCTAAAAACCCTCCGATATCAGTAATATGGTTATATTTAAATTGATGAATCGCTTCTTTGAGAATCCCTTCGTCAAAATTAGCGCAAATGAAAATGCCGTCCAATTTAAAATTATCTTTGCAATCATCACAGAACTCTCCGGTATTTGTTGGCTGTCTACACTCTGGGCAAAAGGGTTGTTTAATAATATCAATGGTTTTTAAACACTCACCACAAATCCATCTTCCCTCTCTCCCACAGCCAATGCAGACGCGGGGAAAAAGCAGACTGGCCAAAAAACTTTTAGTGGAAGAATATGCTCTCTTTATCATAAAAATATTTTAGCATAAAAACAAAAAAGTGGTTTAATAACCACCTTAAATATAATGCCGAAAGCACACCAAATTTTTTATATTTTATTTTTGATTTTTACATTTCCAAGAAGTATATCCCTACCCTCACATTCCTATTTGTATCAATCTTACCGATACTAGTTCCTGTATAAAAATACTTTAATATTTCATCATATTTTTTACCACCAGCTCCCATACCGCGCGCGCCTAACCCCGACATCCCAACTCCATGTCCCAACATTGGTTTACCCGAACAATAGGGATCAGAAACTGAAACTAACCATGGATAACTTGCTTGAGGAGACCCCCAAGCTTCTGTTATTGAACGGGTTCTCCCATCATCTTGGGTAAAATAAGGGGTAATAACCGGTTTGCCATTATAAGTGACGACCTGCCCGGCTGTATCACTAACCGCTTTTGGAATATTGGTGGATCGGGAAGTAAAGCCATAGCCTTGATAGATTTGGTCATCGCCATTGCCAAGTCGAGAGTTTTTCAGAGTGAATCCATCATCCGGCCATCTGCCGCCGCTTTGAATGTAATTATAGACATAACTTCTTTCCGCTATTACGGCTGCTTTGATATATTCATAAGGGCCGGCTTCGAGCGGCTCTGAAACTCCAGTTAGATAATCTTCTATATTAAGATCATCAATTACCCAAAGTTTTTTATTTTTGACAGAATAACGAACCTCAATTGCGCCTTTGAACTTATTATCATTAAGCGCTGAATTCCAAGCCGGATGATCGGAATATGAATCAACTGTCAAAATAGTTTGAACAGCCCAAGGAACTATGCGAACCCACCCAGAGGCCTCTTTTATGTCTCCGCTATTAATGGAAAAATAATGTTTTCCGTCTTTGTAAAAGGCAGTAATCGTATCTCCCTTTCCTCCTTCCGCTAGCTTACTTTCCGCGCTGTTTACAACAATAAAGGGACCACTTGAAGAAACCTTGACTGTCTGAACCCCGGCAGGAACGTTGACTAATACGGTATTATTTGCACTATTATTTGGGGTTTGGTTGACATCTTGTTGCCCGGCATTCGCCGGATTAACTGTGACTTGCCAATAGATTCCAATGTCTTTAAACCAAGCAACGCTATCACGAACCAAAGTAAAATATTCTTTATAAACCTTTGCTTCCGAGGGAGCCGTAATATTAAAAGTAAAGCGGACATTTTCTCCTGGATTAACCGTATCCTTATCCATTAAAACCCGATTGGTATTAATAAAAGAGCTAATCCGATCACGAGGATTGTTGGTAGCTAGACGAACTGGTACGGCGCCGGATCTCTGCCATACTTGGTTGCCGGTATTTTTTACTTCCAGCCAAAGTGGTTGGCTCTCTCCAGAATTAACCGTCAAATAAGGACTTTGATTGACGTAGGCAAAGTCATCAAAGCTACCTGTTGAAATTGTTGGGGTACCACCATTCATTTGTGCAACAGTAAAATTCCAAAATATCCCAATATCATCTGTCCAGCCAATGCCTTCGGCAACCAATCCAAATCTTTCTTTAAATAATCCGGCTGTTTGGGGAGCAGTAACTGTGAAATCAAATCGTGCCGTATCTCCCGGTGCAACTTTGTCAGTCATCATAGCAATTCGGTTTTTGGAAAGCCAAGAGGAGTCCGCAAAGCTGCTTTCTTTGTCTTCTATGGTAGCTAGATGAAAAATATCTTTGTACCAATTAGTAATCCCGGTATTTTTTATTTCTAGCCAAACACTTTTTTTCTCCCCTGGGTTCAAGGTTAAATAAGGGCTTTGATTTAAAAGACTAAATGTATAAGCATTGATTTTTGAGCTATAAACTTTGGGCTCAGGCGTTGGGGTTGTTGTATTATTATTGATTAATTGCCCCCCACTGGCATTAACCGTAATATTCCATTCTACATTAAGTAAATTGCCGCCTTCAAGCGTTTTGGTACCAGAACGAACGACAAATTTTTCATTATATTGACCAGCTGTAGCGGGAGCAGTTATTAGAAAGGAAATCCTGCCCGTTGCCCCTGGACTAATATTAGGACCATCAAAACCACCAGGACTTTTCTTGCTTTCCCAATCACCATCGGTATAAAAAATACTGTTCCGATTGTCGCTCGTGAATAATTTTATAGCGTCACCACTGGTCCAAGATTCTAAACCAACATTTTTTACATCCACCCAGAGCGTGGCTTGTTTGCCTACCGCAATTTCCTGATCAGCGCTTTTATCTACAACCTTTCCGCGATATTCGGGAGTTACAATATTTAAATTAACATTAAAAGAAGATCCGGAAATGATATTTCCTCCAATTCTTGGCTCAAAAATCTGATTGACAGCCTCATTTATTGTCGGGGCAGTAACATCGAGAATAAAGTTTCCCGTCTCTCCCGGCTCAACACTCCTGCCAAAATCTTCAAGGGTAGCGAAGATTTTATTTCCACTTTTTGCGGTAATATCAAACCCATGATTTAAGCCTTTATACCAAGGAAAATTGCCGGTATTTTTTAGAGCAACTTTAACTTTTGTAACATCCCCACCATAGAGCTGGACATTGCTATCGGAAGAGACAAATTGAGCGCCGATTTTTTTCTCGGGATAGGTTTTTAATTTATCGGCTACTTTTGATCTGATATCAGAAATCCTCCCATAAAGAGAATCGCCGGGGCAGGCAGTTGCATTAAGATCCCTGTGGCCGACTATTGTAGAAATGGTTTTGTTTTTTAGATAAACTGTCCCGCTAGGGTTTATCCCATATTGAAAAGACTTATAAGCAATTAAATTGGTCAGGGCATCGTATTGCTCGGGGGATGGAGTGCGGATATTGTAATCTCCAATTAAAACGATTCCCACGGTACCATTATTATAACCCAATGTATGGCCAGCTACGACACCGCCGCCGCCAGCTCTACCCTCATAAATACCTCCGTTTACATCAATCACATAATTATAACCTAGGTCGCCCCAACCATAGCTTACCGCATGACCATAATAAAGATTGCGGACAACGCTCATCTGGTCAGCTACTTTGGCTCCTTCTTCTCCAGCCGTATGATGAATTACAAAGGCTTTGACCTCTCCATATTCGCTCTTCCAGGTCATATATGATTCATTGGCGCCCCATTCTGCTCTTGAAATTATTTTGGGGCCAAGATCGGAATTATCTGATGAAATATTGGTAGCACCAACTTGTTTTGAGGTATCAAAAATATCAAAGTTTATTTGAAAATTTTTTCCTAAATCACGAGGGGTAAAATCAATTTTGTATTGGAAAAATAGGCTTTGATCAGCGTTATAAACCTCTCCAAAATTTTCGCTGTTTGATTCCTGGACACCTTCTGGTTCTATAACCGACCAATCGCTCAGGGTTCCTTCGCTTTTCCCGGAGCGCAAGAATAATTTTATATCAGAAAAATCTTTTCCCCATCGAGTTGCAATTCCCGAAAAAGCAAAATCATACTTCTCTACATCTGAAATAAACTCTTGCTTATCCACAACAAAAGCTTTTTCATAATTTCTGCTAGGAACATTGTTTGGGTTTTGGGAAGCAAAAACATTACCAGAAAGAGGAATCAGACTAGAAAGTAGGACTAGAAATGATAAAAATGTGGTGATTTTGTTTTTCATATTTATAGATATATATTATCGTATTTGTTTAGCCAAAAGTCAAATTTACCTCTCCCCGAGTTAGCTTCGCCATTCTGAAAGGCGCTATAGGGAGGGGTAAAAAACAAGTGCAAAATTATAATGTAGTTATAATTCTCAAAAATCCATTTGCTTTTTTAAAACAACATACTATAATTAAATCATAAAACAATATTCGGATTAATTCGGATGAAAATTCGGATTGATTCGGATACAAACATTTAGATATAAAAATATATAAAACAAAGACAAAACAATAAAGGAGGAGCTATGTTAAAAAGTGAAATTGAAAAGTTTTTTTCAGACGATGATGATTCTTTGGGAGCTACTAATACACACCTTGTCGCTGGTGATGATGAAGACCTTGTGAGCGATGAATTTGAGGGGCAGCTCTCAATTGATATGTACCAGACTGATGATGATCTAATTATTAAAGCGCCCGTAGCAGGAGTAGACCCTGAGGATCTTGAAGTTTCTGTTACTGAAGACTCGTTCTTCATTAAAGGTACAAGACATGATGAGCACAAGCAAGAAAAGGGGGATTATTTTGTACATGAATGTTACTGGGGATCTTTTAGCCGAAGGGAAACACTTCCGGTAAATGTGGTAGCCGAAAAAGCAGAGGCCTCTTTGAACAAAAAAGGGGTATTAACCATTCGTGTGCCAAAATCTTTAAAAGGTAAAAATAAAACTCTTAAAATAAAATCAGAATAGAATTTAAATACTCAATAACCAACATGCAATATCCAACCAATATTCAATAACCAATATCCAATTGAATATTGAAACTTGAGAGTTGATTGAATATTGAATATTGAAAGTTGAATATTAATTTAACCTATTTTATGAACAGAAAATATCTTTTAATTGGCGGGGCCGTTCTTGCTCTAATAATAATTATTGTTGGGGGTATTTTGATTTTCCGAAAACCAACGCCGAGCGGCACGACAACTCCCATAGATTGCTTGAAAGATCCTACCAATAAGGTATGCCCGCAGAACCAAACGAACCCACAAGAGGCAAGTCTTATTATTTGGGGCGTTTTTGATGATAGCTCCGTCTTTCAACCGCTAATCGATGCTTTTAATAAACAAAACCCAAAAATTAAGGTTACCTATGTAAAAAAATCGTACACTGATTATGAAAGTACATTGATTGATGCTATAGCATCGGATAGCGGACCAGATATTTTTGCGGTCTCTAATTTTTGGATTCCCAAACACAAATCAAAAATGGCAGCTGCAAATAATAGTATAATATCAACTCAAGAATTTAGTCAGTCCTTTATTTCTTCGGCTTACGACGACTTCGTTTCGGATGGAAAAATTTATGGAATTCCTTTATATACAGACGACCTCGCTCTCATTTATAATAAGAAGCTCTTGAGCAAAGATAATCTTTATGACCCTCCTCAAAACTGGAATGATGTTTTAAATTACTCTAAAATTTTAACCAAAAAAGCACCGGGCAATCCTAAAGAAATAACCCAAGGAGGTATAGCTTTAGGAACAAATGGGGTCAGTAAGTCCGCTGATATTTTGACTGCCCTAATGCTCCAAAACAGTACGCCAATGATATCTGATGATAAGCGGTCTTTTAATTTTAATCAATTTATAAAGGATGCTAGCGGAACCCCGGTATACCCCGGCACTAGTGCTCTAAACTTTTACACTTCTTTTGCTAACCCAGACAAAGCTTCTTACTCTTGGAGTGATACTTTAGGCGATTCCATGAACGCTTTTGCGCAAGAAAAGGTAGCTATGATCATTGGTTATTCATATTTTATTCCTCAAATAGTAAAAGCCAATCCTAATATCAACTATGGGATATCCCCCCTACCGCAGATCAAAGGTGCTCCTGAAAATATTGATTTTGTAAATTATTGGGGATGGTCGGTTTCGAACAGATCAAAAAACACAGACACAGCCTGGACGTTTCTCAAGTTTTTGACCGAGAATGATCAAATTAGCAGCTATCTTCAAGCAACCGGTCTGACCTCACCTCAAAAAAACAAAACGGGAGGGAGTAACAAGGTTTTTGATGATCAAAAATACTATTCCAAAACTATTTTCAAAGGCGATGCCGATGTCTTCGACCAGATTTTTACCGAAATGATCGATGATGTAGTAAAATATAATCAACCAAATCAGAGCGCGATTGATTCGGCTGCTAGAAAAGCCAATGAGATGCTAACTAAATATTACTAATATGGATCTTCTCCCCAAATTAGTAACAATATTCCAGAACCTCATTATATCGGCTGCTTTTTTGATGTTTTTGTTGGCTATTTTTTATTATGTAGTCAGCGGGGGAGAAAGCAAAAAGGTGAGTAAGGCCAAGGAATTTCTGCTTAGCGCGGTTACTGCTTTAGTTGCTCTTATCTTAGTCAAAATGTTTCTTCCTGGCGGCGAGAAAGTCGCGACCCCCGAGACAATACAGCCAGCACAGTTTGCTATAAACCCTATTAGTGGAATCATGAGCGCGATAAACGGAAGTTCTACGGGATATTTAGACATTTTTCATGTAGCAAGCGCTATTTTAACTGGAATTACTAGCCTGGTTCTTGAAATCATTCCTATCTTTGCGCTTTTAATGATCATGTATGCTGGTATCCAATATATCTTTTCCGCCGGTGATCCTAAAAAAAGCGAGGCAGCGGTAAAATTGTTAAATTCTGCCGTAACTGGTTTTGCTATTTTTCTAATGTTGTATGCTCTGTGGTATTTTATTCTAGGTTTTATAGGGATATAGAGCAAGCTATTGCAAAAAATTATGAATCTTGTAAAATGAACAGGAAAACTACTAAGTCCGTACGGACTGTTGATAATAAATTATTAATAAAAATAAAAAAATGTTAAAAAAAGTAAAAATAATAGCAAGCGCATTAGTTTCTTCTGGGATGATTCTTGTAGCCAACAAAGTGTCGGCTGCTAATTATGGTGAGCTCCCCCAAGGAACATTAGACAGCTATATTACTTCTGCTATAAATTTTGCTATTTGGGCAGCAGGACTGCTGTCTGTTGTTTTCATAATTATTGGCGGCTTTCAGTATATTACTGCTGGAACCAGCAAAGATGGAGTAACAAAGGCAAAAAACACTTTACTTTATGCTATTATCGGTTTGATTATTGTCCTTTTAGCTCTTATAATCAGAAATTTTGTGCTTAGTAGATTGTCATTGTCAACCCCATCAATATAACCACAGTTTTAAAGAAAAACAAAACGAAAATCCCCTGACGAATACCGGGGGATTTTTATTATTACCTCACCCTTTCTGGCTCTCGCCAGAAGTCCCTCTCCTGGGGTAATAGGAGAGGGTTTAATTAAATAGTTATCTCACTAAACCGGCAACTAAATGCGCTAGTTTTGATTTCTTGCGGGCAGCGTTATTTTTGTGAATGATTCTTTTCTTTACATTCTTATCTATTGTCTTATAAGATTTTTGTAAAAGCTCTTCGAGTTTTTTCTTATCAGCTTTCTCTAAAACAGCATCTTTTAATTCTTTAATTACTTTTTTCATGGCAAGCTTAAAAGAAAGATTTTCTTCTTTCCTTTTAGCGGTCTTTTTAACATCTTTTATGGAGGCTTTGAGGTTAGGCATGATAGCTATAGCTAGTTATAAATTCGCTTATTATTTTCCTGGATCTTTTAATATTTTTAAAAGCCTTAAACTCCAAATCACAAATAACAAATTACAAACAAATCTCAATGACCAAAATCCCAAAAAGTTTTGAAAATTGTTATTTGGAATTTGTTTGTAATTTGGTGCTTGAAATTTGGGATTTAGCCCGACATTAGAAACCATTTTACCACAACCTGAGTTTTTTAGCAACACTACACTATATTTTACCACTAGATTCTATTGATATACCCCTACCTCCTATAAACATATATCCTTTCAAAGGCGGGATCTCTTTTTATCTTTAAAGTTTCTTTTGTGAGTACTGGATCCCAATCTGGAATGGAGAATGTGCTAACAATCACGACCGTGCCCGGTTTCAATTCTTTTTCAAACTTCTCTTTCAATTTATTCACCGTCGTTTGCCAGGTATAGACATAGACAATATCCGCACCATTAAGGTCTACATTAAAAATATTTTTTCTTGTAAAAACTACTTTCTGGCCAGAAACAAAAGCCCGGGCGCGAGAAAGGTACACCTTGAATGGACTGCGATCAAAACCATAAACTTGAAAATCAGGAAAAAGCTTTTTTATTCTAATAGCAAAAGCCCCACGCCCGGAACCCAGATCAAAAAAGTTGCCCTCACTTAGTTTCAACCCCTCTAAGATCTCTTTAACCTTTCTCGTAGCTTCACCGCTCGAAGAAACATCTATATGCTTGATGCTGACATTGGTAAAAATGGAATCAAAGATAAAAATAGAATATAGAAAACAAAGGAGGATGGCCAAAAAGGCGGTGAATATAATCAAATAGTAGATCATCTTAGTTAGTCTAGTGTTTTCTAAAAGCCTTGAAATCCCAAATCACAAATAACAAATCACAAACAAATTTCAATAACTAAAATTCAAAAGTTTGTAATTTAGAATTTGAATATTGTTTGTAATTTGGTGCTTGGAATTTGGGATTTAATTTGACATTAACAATTATTTTGTTCGAAAAACCATTCTAACTAAGAAAGCTGTTTAATCTGCGGCTCCTCCTCCTTCTCTTCCACCACTATTTCCTCCTCTTCCCCTCTCTTTTTTACCCGCACCACCACTTCTTTGTTTTTTTCACGATTAACTATCACTTGCTGAACTATTGAAAAAAGAGTACCAGCCACCCAATAAAGAGCCAAGCCTGAGGGAAGACTGATGGCAAAAAATAATGTCATTAAAGGCATTAAGAAAACCATTTGTCGATTCATTTTTTGCTCAGTAGAGGGATTTTTTGATTTGTCTATTGGGGTTGTCATAACGGCCAAAACATATTGAAGAGCAGCGGCTAAAACCGGTAAAACAAACTTCTCTGGTTTTGATAGGTCTAAAAGTCCAAGGAAGGTGGGGTTTATTTTCTCAGGTAAGTGAATGAAAGAATAAATCTGAGATGAATCTATTTTGGTCAAAACTTCTCTAAAGATTCGATACAAAGCTATTAAGATTGGGAATTGAATTAAAATGGGAAGACAACTGGTAAGCGGACTTACTCCGTTGTGCTTATAAAATTCCATCTGTGCTTTCGCAAAAGCCTGTTGATCATTTTTGTGCTGCTCTTTTAGAGCAGCCAATTCCGGTGCCAATCTTTTCATCTTCCTTTGAGCTCTAGAAGACTTCATACTTAATGGCAGAACAATAACCCTGATTATTATCGTTATAATAATAATAGCAACACCAAGATCATGTCCTGGCACATTGTTATAGAGGAACAACAACAGGTTAAGTAATGGTTTTATAAAAAATTCATTCCAGACAAATGCCATAGGGAAAAATTAGGATTTGTAAGATTTGTGGGATGGGTGGGATTTGTGAGATTCATTATCCCACTAATCCTACAAATCCCACAAGTCTCACCCATCTCAAACATTATCCTCCCCTCCCTTTGACCATGGATTACATCGCAACACCCGCCAAACCGTTAAACACCCTCCCTTTAAAAATCCATACTTTTGAAATGCTTGTTTACCATATTCAGAACAAGTAGGGTAGTAGCGGCAATATCCATGAGGATATCTAGATTTCAACCAACTATGATCGGGAGACAATGTTTTTTGGTAAATGTTGATTAGGAATATGATTAATCTTCGTGGTGCAAGGATGATTCTTTTTAAATAAGCATCTAGCATAAATCTAAAGCATTTAAATAACCAACTCTCAACATCCAATATTCAATCAATGTCCAAGTTCCAATATTCAATTGGTTATTGATTATTGGATATTGATTGGGTGTTGAATATTGGTTATTGAATATTCTAAAATAGTTATCAATTCCAACAAAATTATCTAGCTAATAAGTTTGCCTTACTGCAAAGTCCCAAAAACTCCCTCTCTATCTCCTGATAAGAAGCATCTAAAACTTTTTCATTAACCAAAACCACCAACCAATATCCTCTTCTTATTTTACCTTGGTTGAGACGAATTACTTCTTTTATCTGTCTCCTTTTCTTATTTCTCAATACCGAGCTTTTGGATATATTTAGTCCTAGTGCTATTCCAATTTTTAAGTCTTCCGGATATTTTTTATTCTCCAAAAAACGCAAAGAAAAAAACATGCCACTTATTTTGTTCCCCTTTCTATAAACAGAATTAAATTCTTTTTTTGTTCTTAAGCTTTTATAAGCAGACATATTATTTATCGCTAACACTTAAGCGCTTTCGGCCCTTAGCTCTTCTTCTGGATAATACCTTTTTTCCGTCCCTTGATTTCATGCGAGCACGAAATCCGTGAACCTTTAATTTACTCTTTCTTTTGTAAGCGCCTGTACCCTTGTTCAAAACATCCTCCTAAAATATTATACAATAAGATGTTTTGCCCGCACCTTCCTCCGCACGGCAATAACAGGACGTAGTCCGTTTTGCCAGTAAGGATTTGGGAGGGGCTGCTATCTTACAATATAAAAAAATTAATAAATTTTCGTTATTACTACTCAATTCTAACTGTTAACCTCTTTTTTGTCAACCAAGTCTGGTAATTTTTTCCTCAATTTCCGGCTCTTGCAATGTCTTAGAATGCCAAAATTAGATTAGTTGTATTAGCCAAAAATATTATAGCAAAAGAAGCGACCCGCGTCAAAGACGCGGGTCGTATTAAGTATTCAGGTTTCAGGGTTCAGGAATTAACCCCGCCCTTGGCGGGGTCTAAAGAAACTACGGCGCGAACCCGCACACCGTCGCGGGAATCGTCGGCGGGATGAGAGTAGCGCACGCCCATCCTGCAGCCGACCCAGTCGACGCCCGGGACAACGCCACCGGCAGAGCGGGAGCCCGTGCAAAGCGTCCAGTTATTGATGTCCAAGTGTTGCCCGGTCTTCCAATGGTACCAGAGCTCCAGAAGCAGGCGCTCTTCCAGTGTAATACCGTTGATGCCTTCCTTCTCGCACTGGTTAGCCGATTTGTTTTTATTTTCCTCATCAGCCTCGATACGATCTCTGAGCCAGATGGCATAAGCGTGATTGGTATTGCGAATGGAGGTAACTTTGGAGAAATCCTCATAGTACCTCCACGCCCCGAACCGCTTTTTGCACTTGTTGTAGAGCTGGTCAGCTGTCAAGCCTTGAGCCATGACGAGAAGCCAGTTGAAGCCTTCCTGTTTTGCGGGAAGAACCAAAGCGGAGAAGTCGAGTTTGTCAGCCGAGACTTCCGGAAGAACTTCGGTGTAAAACTGTTTCATCTCCGCGAGAAGCTCTCTCGTCTTGAGGTACGACGAGACATCAATCTCTCCGCTTTGGACCGCGTCGAGAATCTCGAGCGCTTGCCCCGGTTCCATGCCTTCGGGAACCGTGATGTCTCTTTCCTTAGGAAAGGGGTTAATCCTCTTCAGGAACATTTTCAGTTCCCAAACAGTATAACTCCCTAATTTTGCAGAAAAATCTTTCAGCAAGCCGGTTACATCATCAACCGGAATGCCACCGATCAGTCGCGGATCTTTATGCGCCATGATCAGCACCTCACTTTCTCCCTTTAAGGGAATAGATTTTTAAGGTTCTTTATTACGAACCTCTTCAAGCTAAATTATATCACAAACCTAGATATTTGTAAATATCTTTGTTATTTAAGCCAAATTTTAATTAGAAGTCATAAAGAATGTTTCGAACCAAGTTGTGCAGCGAGATAAAAAATATATATTATATTTTCAGGCTGCTCAAAAAATCCTTTGCAAAATCAACTATTATAAACAGGGATGTGAATAGTCTATTGCTAGTTGTGCATAACTTTGTTAATATGAAAACAACTGTTAAAAAATCTAAACGAAAGTGATCCTTCGTGGTTCGATCCTGCTCACCACTCGGGACATGATTTCTTTTTATATTAAAATTATTGTAGAAACCATGGATATTGAACAACTTTGGACAACCTGCTTGGGCGAACTTGAGGTCTTGCTGTCTCGTGCAAACTTCACCACCTGGTTTAAAGATACTTCCATTATTAGAATTGACGGGGATATTGTCATTATTTCTACGCCAAACTCATTTACTAAGGAATGGTTGGAAAAGAAATATCACAAACAGATAATTGAGACTCTGAACAGTCAATTAAAAAATATAAAAAGCGTAGAATATATTATCGGTTCCAAAAAAGAAAAGGTGCCCGGAATGGGTGTACAGTCAGCAAAAAAAGAGGTTGATAATATAAAAGACGTTTGCCCCCAAGGAGAGAAGAATGAAGTTGATCTAAACCAGCGTTATACCTTTGAAACATTTGTTATTGGAGAATCAAACCGTCTTGCTCATGCTGCCGCTCAGGCTGTATCAAAAAATCCAGGGATAACCTATAATCCTCTTTTTATCTATGGCGGAGTGGGACTAGGCAAGACCCATTTGATGCAGGCCATTGGTAATGAAATCAGAAGAAGAGATAAAAAAAAGAATATTATTTATACTACCTGTGAAAAATTTACCAATGAGTTTATTTCAATGATCCGAAAAGGAAAAGCGGAGCAATTCAAAAACAATTACCGCAATGCCGACGTTTTAATGATAGATGATATCCAATTTCTAGCCGGAAAAGACGGCACTCAAGAAGAATTCTTCCACACTTTCAATGAGCTTCATAGTAAATCAAAACAGATAGTGATGACGTCTGACCGGCCACCAAAAGCGATTCCAGCCCTCGAAGCAAGACTAGTTTCAAGATTTGAATGGGGGATGTTAGCCGATATAAATCCACCCGATCTAGAGACTCGCATAGCCATATTACAAACCAAGATTAATGAAAAAAAAGTTACCATTGCTATTAATGAGGAAGTTATAAACTTTATAGCAAAAAACATTCAAAACAACATAAGAGAACTAGAGGGCGCATTAAATAGAATAATCGCCTATTCTGAACTAAACAATACAGAGCCAACCCTCGATGATGTAAAAAGAGTTTTGGGCGGATCATCAGCAAACGATAGACAAAAAAATATCACTTCTAAAGAAATTCTCAAAAAAATTGCCGATTTTTATGATATAACCACAGAGCAAATCTTAGGCCCCAGAAGAAATAAAGAGCTGGTTTACCCAAGACAGATTTGTGCCTATATCTTAAGAGAAGAATTAAACTATTCCTTTCCAAAAATAGGAAAAGAGTTAGGAGGCAAAGACCATACCACAATCATGCATTCCTGTAATAAAATAAACAAAGAAATGCAAATAAACGAAGTTTTAAAACATGAGATAAATGGCATCAAAGAAAGGCTCCACGCTTTATAAAACTTATTAACAAGTTATGTGGAAAAACATGAAAATACTGTGGAAAAGCATGTTTAAAAAAACAAGAAACAGTGGATAAAAAAGCGATTGCTAAAAAAACAAAAAAACATATCAACAATCAAACACTGTTTTTACCCAAACAAACAACAAAAAATAATGCTCTTATTCCACAGGCAAAATAAAGATAATAATACTCAAAGCAGCCATTTTAAAATTTTATTAACAAAAACAACAACCACTATTAATACTACTATTAATTTAATATTTTATTTATAATAAGAATAACAATAAACAAAACTCATGAAAATCACATGTATTCAAGAAAACCTAAATAAAGCTCTTCTGCATAGCTCTAGAATAATTTCTTTAAGAAGCTCCCTTCCTATTTTAGATAATGTTTTATTTGCTACAGATCAAGGAAGATTAAAAATATCCGCTACCGACCTAGAATTAGGAATTAACTATTGGATAGGAGCAAAGATAGAGCAAGACGGATCTATTGCTATTCCTTCTCGCTTAATTACAGAATTTATTTCAAATATTAAAGAAGAAAAAATTAATATTAAAGTAGAGGGCACCGAGATAGTAATAAATGGAGAGAAATATAATGCAACCATTAAAGGTGTAAACCCAGAAGACTTTCCTAGTATTCCTGATATAAGTAAAGAATTTCTTTTTTCTATATCTTCAAAAGATCTTTTAAATGCTATTAACCAGGTAGCTTTTTCAGCAGCGGCTGACTCAACTCGTCCAATTCTCTCGGGTATATTTTTTAAAATAGAAAAGGATATTTTAAAAATGGCAGCAACTGATAGTTATCGCCTAGCAGAGAAAAAGATAAAGGTTTTAAAGAGCGACAAGAGCTCAAAGAGTTTTATTATACCAACCAGAACCATCACAGAGGTTGGAAAAATCTTGAAAGATGCCGGGGAAAAGATTGATATTTGTTTTGATGAAAATCAAATTCTTTTTAACTTTGGCTCAATTCATCTTATCTCCAGACTAATAGATGGACAATATCCAAATTATGAACAGATTATACCAACTGAGTTTGAAAATGAAGTAGTGGTAGATAAACAGGAATTATTTAATGTTTGTAAAGTAGCCTCTCTTTTCGCTCGAGAATCTGCTAATAGCATAAAAATAAATGTTAAGCCAGACAAGATTAAGGAAGGCAAAGAAAGTAAGGATGAAAAAGAAGGCTCCGGAGTTCTTTCCATAACCGGCCAAGGAGTACAAATAGGTGAGAGTATTAGTAAGATCCCCATAAAGACAAAGGGCAAGGAGATAGAAGTTTCTTTTAATGCAAAATATATTCTAGATGTTCTCCCAAATATTCCGGAAAAAAATGTTGAAATAAAATTTAGTGGGCCAATCAATCCTGGACTAATAAAGGGTGAAAACAAGCAAGATTATCTTTATGTGATAATGCCACTACGCAATTAAATTTCAAATAACAAATAACAAATTACAAACAAATTCAAAATCCCAAATTACAATGAACAAAAGTTTGGAATTTTGAAAATTGTTATTTGTTTGTAATTTGGTGCTTGAAATTTGAAATTTTTAATTTTTAACTAAAGAAAAACCGTGCAAAAAATATCTAAACTAACTCGTGGAGTTATGGCTAATAGAAAGATGGATAGGGCTGCTAACGCGGCTCTTATTTGTCATGTGGGCAAAAGATGTATGGAAGAGGTTTTTAAAAAAAGTTTTTTGAAAGAGATTGAGATTGTTTCTTTTCGAGATGGCGCATTGTTCATCGCAATTTCAAGTCCTGTCTATTCACAGGAAATCAAGATGAAAGAGGAGGAGATTTTAGAAAAGATTAATTTAGAATTAAAGAATGATGTGGTTGATAAGATCAGGTTCAAGAGCTCTAGAAAACAGGGATATTAAGATATTTCGTCCCTCGGCAAGCTCGGGACTGATATTAAGATATTTTTAGCGGTCAATATCCCAATATTTTAATATCTCAATATCTTCCTAGTATCCTATATGTACAAAATCCGCCATATAATCGCTCTGATATAATCCTTTAATCCCTCTTAACATACTGAAGCCCCCATAATACCTTGATATTAAATCCTCTTTCCCGTCCGGGGTAACCCCGTTGAAATAATTATAATCTTCTTTCCTGTACGTGCCTATTATTGTCGGCAACAGATCGTTTTGTTTGGTTCTATCATTTATTTTTAACATATCATCAATTAGTTTACGTGTGCTTATCCGAGCCCACCGAGTATAGAGACTATTACTTTCTGTGCACCAACTTCTAAAGGTATAGTCTCCCGGACAGGTTATTTGATATTCAACTTTATTAAAACCAAAGACGATAGTATAAACCATAAAGGCGGCGGCAATCCAAACCCCGGCGGCCATCATTGAACTACCTGCCGCGCCAGTGCCGGCATAGTAGGCCTCATAGACTGCTAAGGATGCTCCGAAACTAATTATAGATGCAGTTGATCCCGGAGGAAGATTTAATTTTTGGTCAACATTAAGCAGATCCTCTGAGAAAGCAAATAGCGCGAGCTGGACAACAAGAGTCATCACCTGTCCTTTTGCTACGCCCGCTTTTATTTTTGCAGCACTCTCAGTCGTCTTTGCTGTGTCGACAGTTGCCTTTGCGGCATCAACCGCTTTTTTAGCGGTGTCAACCGCTTGCTGGGCAGCTTGCTGGGCAGCTTCACTACCATATTTGGTAGCCTGGTCCAAAACCTTTACGGTATTGTCATAAGTAGTTTGTGCTACAGTGGCAGCCGTCTGAGCTGTAGTACTTGCCAATTGAGCCGCAGCGAAAGCATTATTGGCAGCCGAAACCGCTCTGTATGCTTTGTAAACAGTATACATTCCTTGAGCTGTCCCCGGTTTGAGTCCTAATTTTTTGTCTAGGAGTTGGCTGGCTAGGCTTATAGCAAAATCCTTTCCCGCCGTTTTTTCAAAATTATTTATCTTGTTAAGTTCCGTTGTCCCTATATCAGTTCCTCCAAATAATTGATAGCCTTTAATAAGAAGATATTCAGTTACTCCCACTCCACCCACCTTTGGCAAAGAAATACTAACCCCCAGTTTTTTTATGTCTTTTGAAAGAATATCATCTAGATAACTATAAATTGGATCGGTGGCTACATGGCTGCTGGTAAGATAATTTCTCAAGTTCGCTATATTTTTATCAGAAACAAATTGGTTTAGATGATCTTTCAATGGTCGCAACAAATATTGTTGATCTTTATTAACTAATGTGCCGAGTACATTTTGAGCAAGAAGATTAGTTATTCCATAGGCTAAAAGCATATTTGCCCTTTCCGAGTCTGTTCCCGTAAGCATTATCCTGGTGAAGTTAACGGGAATAGGGGACATGTCATTCACTTTGGCAAGCGACATCAGCTGGGCATCCATATAGCGGTATTCCAAATCCTTCTTCGCGTTGACGACGGCATTGTTTCTTACTTTGGTTTCTCCTGATATTATGTCTGTATCATACTCGGGCTTATAGTTAGGGTTGTCTTTTTCTACGCAACTCATTGTTGAACCAGGGGCGCTGGATTTGGTGCATTCCTCAATGGTTTGTGACTGAGTTGGCTTGTTACCTCCATTGGCTGCAACATAACCTACCATATATTTGGTGGCCGCAACATTTTTTAGATAACTTTTTTCACTTGCGCTTGGATTTACTGCCGCTTTTATGTCTGCATAACTAATATAAAAATCTTTCGGAATAATTTGAATAGCATTTCCGTCACTATCTTGTTCTGCTTTTACTCTGTTTACCGCATAAGCCAAACCAATATTTGTCAGCACGCCCATGTCACCCTTTTCCAGTAAACCAATATCAGCAAGAGGAATATCTATTCCTTCTCCTCCGGGGAGCATCTTTCCGTTTTTGTCTTTGATCGTTGTGGCTTGCTTGATCACATCATGCAGAACGCCATCAATTATTTGATAGGCACATAAGGTGCGATGTCTGGAAATGAAATCTTGCTTATCGCCAGGAAGCATAGAAGAATTATAGCCAGAAGATGCGGGCGGAGTGCAATTACCCCCGTTATTAGGATTAAAGCCCGACCCATTTTGTCCTTGTCCTACACTGACAAAATAAGCAGGGTTGCTGATCGATTCCGGCAGGTAATATTGAAATAGAATCAAAAGATCATTTTTATATGGCTCAGCATCGCCAAAAAGGTTTTTTTCCGCGACGGATCTCAATCCTTGGGCAAAGAGAATCGAGCGCGAATCCCCCGGATGGAGAATAAGATTTTCCATAGTTCCAGCGCTGAACCCGGCTTTATCGTCCAGGTCTATTCCGCCAACTGTTTTAAAAGCGCGTAAGATGCTTAGCCGGGTATTGGGATCGTTGATTGAGCTAGGATTTTGCAAGAGTCCCATACCAATAGAAGCGCCCGCTAGATATTGAGCATATTTGGTTTTTTTCTCACTTGACTCACCATTAGCAGCGTTCATTGTCAAAGCGGTAAGAAACTGGCCGGCATCTAGCTGGCTAAATTGGTACTTTCTAACCATTTCGATATATTGCTTAATGGTTATTTTGCCAGTCAATAAATCTCTAGTTGGTTCGGCCGACTGTTCGGTCGGGACATTATTAAGTTTGAAAATGATATCTATGTTTTGTGCACGGATAAGATGATATTGATCTTTCCAATATGTGGAATCCGCTTTTAAAATATTGGTTTGGAGAAAGCTCTGAACCCCATTATCTTTTAAGGTATGATCAAAATCGATTCTGAATGATGAAGCAAACTTACTTGATGTATTAACATTCATAACACCAGCTATGGTTGTATTGGGTGAGAAGCTTCCCGGAACTAAGCCTAGCGTTTCTTCAATTTGTTTTTGGGCAAAATTAGCTGTAAATTCACCTTTTAAGGGAATCTTATCACCAAATAGTCCCAAGACAATTCCTGTTTCTGCAGGCGGAAGAAAATTGAGCAGCACTTTATTAAAGGTGCCATCTGGATCGTTGATGACGTTTTTTAGATCATCAACACTTATGTCGTGTTTATTAAGAATTTCCTTGATATTGTCGGGCAATAAAGTATCAATCACGATATCGCCGATTCGGTAGTTAGTGTAAGCTTTTTTTACTGCTTCCTTGTATTGATTAGGGCTGGTTTTTCTTCCGAAAAATTTTTCAGTTGTTCCAGAATCGATATGAAAAATGTCATCGATATGGTTTGTTATTGCAGCAACTTCTTCACTTGGAGAAATGAAAGTAGTAGTATTAGCGGAAAGAGTAGTATGCTGCGAGTTAGCTGAAGTATCTAAGGCAGAAATGCTAGTGTGTTGATCTAGACTTAGATTTAAAGAACATCCAGAAAAAGGCTGATCGGGTCCGATGCTGGTTGCTGAGCGGATATACGTATGTGCATCATTGATTCCCGGAACGCCATTGGAGGTATCTAGTATCCATGTATCATAATAAGTTTTTTGATCAGAACTATTTTTATAATAAGCCAGTATTTCATCCAGAGAGATATCAAAACCAATCAATGGGAGAGTGTATTTTGTCTGTATCAGGGTTCGCATCGTATCACAATTCAGCTGTGAGCTTTGGAAGGTGATTTTATCTGACGCAGTTACGGGCGATGGTTTGGCTGTTAGTACTTGACCGTTGATCAACATTTTAAGATCATCCAACGTATATCTGCCCTTTGGAAAACCAAAGGCTTGCAGAAATTCTTGTTCGGCGGCATTCACATAAGTTAAGTAGGGGGCATTTTGGGGATTGTTGGCGAGGTCTGATTTTATTCTATTAAGATCGGGACTATTTTGGTAAAGACTAAGAATTAATTTCAGTCCGTCAGGGATTACGATTGTATTGCTTTTTCCGAGCAGAATACCGAGAACTATAGCATCAATTGATTTCCCCATAAACCAATCAAGTTTAAATGTATCTAATTCATCCTCGATTACATATTGGCCGAGCAAAAGGTCGTCCTCAGTTTTGTTGACGGCATAGCTTTCTTTGCCACTTATAAAAGCTCGTAATAATTTTTGGTTGGTTGGATCTTTTGACAAGGCATAATAACCCCTTAGATCGTCTGCGGATATATTTCGCTTATTTAAAAAGTCTTTCACATCTGGTGGAAATTGACTGAAAATCCAATTGCCTGTTTCTTCTTTTACGTGCGCTTTTTGTATTTTTGTTTTATAATCTTGAACCGTGATCTTTTGTTGAAAGAGCTGTGCCGTGGTCCCTACTTGAAGATTAAAAGCATCATCGATTGGTTTGACAATATCGTACGGTTTGGAATTCTTAGCAAAGCTTTCTTTACTCAATCCCGCCAAAGAATATTGAGACGGATTAAATCCAAATTTTTGCAGCAATTTATTCTCTCCATCATTGTTATACATCTGAAAAGAAAGCAGCTGCTCACTTAGCTTCGGATTAATTATGAAGGGGATACCGAAAGCTACCTCGGTCAAGTCAGCTCCTTTAAACCAGCCACTTGGTATTTTTGGTTCGGGGTGAAGCTTATCCAGTGTCTCTTCGATTTTTTCTTGTCCAAAGATTTCTTGCTGGTTATTGGACATAGTCACATCCCCAACAATTCCAAAAAATTTTCCTAAGTTTGCTTCACCATTTGCAACTAGAAGGTTTTCTATACAACTTTGTTCTATGCCTGTAGCAGAGTCTGTTGTTCTGCAATTCATTCCGGGATTATCTATCATGGCCTTGGCAGTGCCAAGAGGAATGTTAATATTTTCGTCTATACTTTTTGCGCCAACCTTCAAAAGTACCGCTAGATAATCGCCATTGAGTAAGGCAGTGATATCGTTTCCGGTTATAGTATATCCGCCGATATTTAAACCTAACCGGTCTCCAAGAGCATCTACACTTCTAGTGCGAATGGTTGCCAAGCCTACGTCATTAGCATATTTGTTTGGTGTGATATTGCCCACAAAAAGATCATAGGTAGTATCACCTGTAAGGTTGAGTCTTACATCAGTGTTTTTTAAAAATGATTTGAACGTAAAGGCACCGTCTTCGCTGATTGGAAGATTTCTTTCAATATCAGCAAAGTTTACGCCTTTTGCAAAGTAACTATAAGCTTTTTGATTTCCCCCAAGTCTATTAATTAGCTCATCTATGTTGTTTCCTCCGAAGCTTCCTGGTGGTAAAGACAAGATCTCTTCTATTTGTTTTTTCCCGATTATTGTCGGATCAGTTTGAAGGTTGGTTGTTGGTTTAGCAGCATCTTTTTGCTTCTGTTGGCTAATGAATTTATCCCAATTTGCGATACTTCTTTGTTGCAACACAATTTGAGACTCCAAGCCCGCTTCTCCTTTGTTCTTTCTATCCACAAGATTTTGCATTGATTGATAAGCTGTTTCTCTTTGAGAATTTAGATATTTCAGCTCCGCACTTTCTGTCTGGGTATAATCAAAAATACTAGTTAGGGCACCTTGGGGTAAATTGAGAGCAGATTGAATTTTTTGCGATCCTAGAGACTTAAAAACAGAGCTAAGATCAAAGTTAATATCCGAAAACTTGCTAAAATTGAGTTTCATATCCGCATCTTTTTGGGGCCTTTTTGTATTATTGAGAGAAGCTTCTATTTCTGATTTATTAGCTTCTTCGAGGCGGATTTGATTATTCCAGGTAACTAGGCTCCTATTGTACATTTTGATTTGGTCATCCAGCGCTTTGATTTGAGTGTCCAGCCCTGCTTCTCCCTTTGCTTTTCTGGTTAGGAGAGCTGTCCTCGTCGTTTGTAAATCTGTTATTTTAGCAGTTGTATTATCGCTTTGCTCGGTTAAAAAAGTTATTTTTGCGTTTGAGTCACGGAGAGCATTGGGATTATAAAGATTGTCACTAGTATCTATTTTTGCTCCTCCTACCGCATAGAAGACTTCATCACCTTGATCAGAAATAAATATTTCCGTGATGCCATCAGCAGGGAGTCCCAAGGCACTATTTATCGGATCCGGAGGTATATCAGACCATTCATCTTCATTGCCTTTATATTCAGTGTCGCCTTCCTTACCACCAGCTATTTTTAATTGTTCTAATAGGCTATCTAAGCCTTTTTGCAATTGCGCAAGTACTGACGGGTCAAAATTTTCCTGATCTTTTTGTTCGTTTTCAATTCCTCTTCGGTATAATTTAATTTGTGTATTAAGACCATCAACAATACCGTGATTTGGATTTCTGATTTGGTCCAATGTTTTTATACATACTTGTCCTGCGCTTTTATAACACAGTCTTGCTATGTCTGTTTGTCCTAATGTTGTAGCATTAATAAAGCGCAGATTTTCTAGTGGCTGTGTTTTCAAGTCAGGATCGGTAAACCATTTTTTTAGCATCTCTCTTTCAGCATCATCATCAACCAATCTCTTGGCTACCTCATCAACACCAATATCATAAAAAGCAGAATACGCGCCTGATATCACGCTACCAATGCTTCCATAGGGCATGTCCCAGGCTTCGTCTTGTTTGCTGTAGAGGTTGCTGCCAGTAGTGAGACATGCTCCACCAATATTTACATCTGAACAACCAGAAAGAAAACCATAATGGCCTTGTGTGTCTAGCGCTGGTTTGGCTTGGAAATTAGTAGAAACAGATTTAATCAGGCTATCTCCCACAGCCTTTTTATATGTATCTACATTTATCACTCTGTTTATAAGATTAGCTGTGTAGCTTTGATTCGGATGGTTTGTGTCTGGAGGTAGATCTAGCAGGGCATCTACTTGATCAGGATTATCAGTGAATGTGCTTCCAAATCGGTCGTCTCCTTTTATATTTATTTTATTTATCACCTGGTCCAAATCACTACCAGCGAAAGCTCCTCCTTCTAAATTTAACTTTTCTTCAATCAGCACTTGCCCCACAAAAATAGTAAAATCCCCTCCCATAGGCAGGTAATCAAGCGATCCTAAACGCAACCCAAAGCTTTTTTCGATTTTTCTTTTGCCGACACTATTGAATAATTGTCCCGAAGTGCTCCCGGTTAGCGACAGCGCGGCGAGCTTCATTCTTTGGGCTACGACCTCGCGTCCGATATTAGTTTGTACCTCGTCAGAATTATTTCCTTTTAATCCTTCTTTTGGCAGGGAGAATTGGTCGGCGATATAATTTCTGCCAATGTTTTCTAGGAATTTTTCCTGTGAGGAGTTATCATCTTTAGAATCAATTTTAATATTCATTTCTTGATCCAAAACTACGAGCCCCATGGTCTTGGCTATTTCTGGCAAGGTCGCTCCCTCAAGATTATATTTAGAAAAATCATAACCGGAGTTTTCGCCAATGATAGAAAAGAGATCAACCAAGGCTTGGTTACTAGATAGATTGCCAAAACTAAAACCAGTACTAGTAACCGATGACCCAGGCATAGATTTGCCCGGCGTATTTGATTGATAGGAGACCATAATATCTACGGGGGCTAGCATTATTCTTTTGCTACGAACATAGCCTTTTTTAAAAAGACTGCGCTGCACCTTATCGATCCCGGCAATATCGACTGCTTGGCCTGAAAAATGAGGGCTGATAGATCGATCTTCATCGCTAGTAAATTCCCATTCTTTGGAGAACTCTTTATTTTCTGTGTCGTAGTCAGTCTTAATTCTTCGTACTTTTATTTTTCGAAATCCTGCCCCGCCTTGAGCAACGGGGGTTACTAGATAATTTAAAGCCTCCAAAACTCTCTCGTCTACTTGGTGGGTGCGAATATAGTATTGGTCCTTCCCCGAGATAACTAATTTCGGAGAGGTGGTAGTCATAATTGCTTGGTTTAGCTTATCCAAAGCATTTTGGATATTTACAAAATCATTCTTATATTTATCCCCAAGGATTCCTTTAAGCTCATCAAACCTCCTCTGAATTTCGCTGATTGTGACAGTATTTGTCGGAGAATCATTGGTCAGCGAAAATATAGCCGCTTCCAAGTCTTTTAATTTCTGTGAATTTGCTTGATCACCCGTACTCTCAAGCTTTTTATTTAAGACATCTAACGAGGCTATCAAATCTTCAGCGGCTAGGCTTATGGCCTGGATTTTAGCATTAGGATTATTTGCTTCTGCTAAGACAATATTTTCCGTGATAGGAGTGGGTGGCTTGAAAACTGTTTTGCCGGCTGATCCTTGATTTATATAGCTAATAATAACAAGAGCTATTACACCAACGATAAAAAGAATGACGAGTCCAATAGCTATAAAAGGAAGGGCAGGAGCAATAGCAGCCCAGATCGCTTTCATGGCCGCTTTTTTTGCTTGTTTTTTTGCTATGTTAGCTGCAGCATTTACCGCATCTTCTGCACCAGAATCAGAAGGCATAATAAAAATGTTTATTTTTATTTTTCCCGCCACAATATTTAAAAAATATTATAGTAGGCGGGATCCCGCCAAAGGCGGTGATATTTAAATTATACTTTTATTTTATACCAATTTTTTTAGTAATCAAAGGTTTTTATTAAGAGGTGTTTTTTGGCTGAATAATAAAAGAATATTGCATTATAGAGCCATTTTTGGTATAATATAGAAAACCGTTCAAAAGAACGGAATGCATCTTTAAAACATAAAACAAGATTTTCCGGCCAACCCGGAAGGAGAAAGCACTCGTGAAAAAAACCGTGATAACTTTTATTTTGTTCGCGTTGATTCTTTGTCTGACGAGATCCACTCTTGCTACTACAAGCAAACAGATTTACAAAGTAATCGGCAAACCGGCTGTTAGGACATGGATTATCAAGATGGGCACAAAGAAAGCTGGCAAGCTGGTAGGAAACACCATCATCTTTTCCGAAAACGGTAAGGACTTTTACTCTGTTTTTGACGGTGACGGAATATGTGACGAGAATATTTTCGTCTGGTCGCCGGATCATAAATACGTATTCTGGATCAGCAGTGGCTGGAACTGCGATGCCCCGCAGCTTAAAGATGGGGTATGGCACCATGACGCCCGGTTATATGATCCGGCCAAGAGAATATTATTTGACTGGCCATCATTACCATCAAACCCGGAATATTATAACGTCTTGGGTGTGAACTGGGTAAAAGGTACCGAGCACGATATTTTGATAAAATTCCCCGATCAAGCTCAGGGTTGGAAGAACGTAAAAGAAACAATCTCAACTGAGGAGTGGGAGAAAACCTCAGACCGTGCGAATATCAGACCCTACCTCAATTGGTTGGCTTCCGGGGTTGTCTCTGCGATAAAAAAAGACCGGATAGACTCTCTTCGCTCATTAACGAAAGACCTTCCTGGGAAGGGGGTTAATGATGATGGCATTGAGCTTCTGAAGCAAAACTGCGGCCCCGAAAAGGTTAATAAGCTTATCATAAACAATAACCGAGGTAGCTATTACAAGGATGCATTAGGAGTGGATATTACGGCCGTAGTCAATCAGAAAGATTTTACCTATTTTTGTTTTATCAGTATTTTTGCTAAGGATAATTATCCGTTTCCACCGGAGATAATAGATGTAAAGGTGGGGATGGAAAGCGGAAATTAGACCGAATCTCATTCTTTCGAATAAGAAGAGCGGGCTCATTTAGAGCCCACTTTTTTATTTTCCATCAGGAGAAAAGTGAACGCAGTCATCCGCTTGGCTTTTTTTTGGTCCAACATAAAAATCGCCCTGTGGTATGCCACAACCATTAAAATGAGTAAAACCATACTGTCCAAGAAATTTCACTAATTTCTGACTACAATGTACCATATTACATTCATATTCTCCTGAACCATTGATATCTATTCCTTGTCCGCCATTATGATTTGAGTGTCCAGCTGCTGCTATGGTCCCATAGTTACCACTGTCTATCATGTTTTGCTGTTGTTTACAGCTTCGATAAGCTGAAGTTACAAAAAAACATTTATTACAAGCTGTAGAGGCTTCGGCTAGTTGGTCTGCCATGATGGAATATAGGTATTTTGGTTTACCGCTTACGGTTATTAAAGTATCATCAATTTTTTTGAGTGGTATTTTATCGGCTACTGCCTTGCAGATATCATAAGGTCCGCCGTCACTGCCTGGATACTTATCAATTGACTCACAATTTTTTTCTAAATCACAAGAAGGATTTTGTCCTGCCGGTGGTATCACCGCAATCTCACAGCGAATATTTTCCATTCTTTTGGCTTGATCTTCGGCTCTGTTCTTGGGTAGATTTGAATCCCTTATGGCTTGTGCAGCTGCCTGATAGTTCGGGGTTGACTCGTTTGAGCTAGGGTCTTCTTGATCTAAGGCCGCAAACAGATCTTTGAATTTTTTAAAATTACCGGCGCCTGTTTGAAAATATATTTCTACCAGAATTTGTTTTGCATTTCCCGGAAGACTATCGTAATGTTTTAATATATCTTTTACGTCCGCTTCGATTGGGACAAGATCCTTTTGAAAAATAGCATCGGCCTGTTCCTGGGTTATAGTCGGATGGGGAGTAGTGCATTCTGTTTTAGAATCAGGACAGCAGCTGCTAATAAAGTCTTGCGGAGTCTTGTCTGTAACAATGCTCGTGAAATTAGCATTACTTCCGCCCTCTAGATTGTGCCCATATCCGATAGTGCATTTTTGCTCGGAATCTTTGTACGGGTAAAGCCTCAATCCTTCGGCTGTTTGCAGTTTGCTTTCTAAGTCGATAACATTTATAAGGGTTCCAGCGCAACCAAAAGCCCCACTTGCTCCGGCCCCACCACTTGCTCCGCCGCCAAGTTTGCAGAGAGTATCCAAGGTTTTTTGTTTATCTGCTCCCAGAATTATATTTAGCGCAGCTCTCCAGTTGCATACTGTCTCAAATTTACTTTTAACTGTTCCCAGCGCTATCACAAAGAAAAAAAGAGCGAGCATTAGAATAAAAACCAATAGGATTATGCCCGGCACAACAGATCCTTTTTGAGGAGAAGTTTTGAGATTTGACACCTGCCCGCAATGCCCTAATTGTTTTTTGTTATTTTTGTACATTCTTTAGATAAATTAACTCTACTAAATAAAAAAGTTAGTTAGCTTTGGCAGGCGGGTTTGAGTTTTGAGATTTTTAGATATTTCCCGCCACCATCAATTGATAAACTCCATCAGTGTTTAAAAGAAAAACCTTATCATTACCATAGAGGATGGACTTGATATTTGCTGGTAGAGTACCTGTCTGATAATTCACATTTTCTTTTGTGCCGGAGGTTTTGATTTGATAAAGCGTATTATCCGAAGCTGACAAGGTGATGAAAGAATTGGCATCGATCCAGGCGCAATTAGCAAGCGTTGCTTGCAATTTCAAATCAAAAGCGGCTTTGGTTAGATCACTATTATTCAGATCATAAATCCAAATACCATTGCCTGATTGATAGAGAAGTTTGCTGCCATCGGGGGAGAACAAAGCGCCCACTGATGTACCGTCAGAGGTGATTTTTGAGCCGCTTTTTGTTTCAAAATTGTAAATATAAACATCCACGTTATTAGCGGTACTTTGAATGCCATTTTCCGTATTAACAAAAATGGCTATCCTTTTTCCATCGGGCGACCAGACCACATCCGGTTCAAAATCAATGGTTTTAAATTGAAGCAGACTTTCAAAATTGGAACCGTCGGTATTTGCCATGCCCAATTCTTTGTCCGTATCATTTTGAAAAAGATAGGCGATCTTGTCTCCAGCCGGACTAAAGGTAATGTTTTTTATAGCAGGAGGAAGATCTTTCATAGTTATATTGATGAGATCAGCTCTATCCAGGCTTACGATCCAATTCAACGTCGTTCCCTCACCGTATTTTGTAAGATATGGAATTTGACCGCCGCTTAGTTTTTCAGAATTAGTTACTTTGATTGCTAATTGACGAAACGTTGGAGACCAAGCAACCTTATTTACCTGGTAGATGTTTTCTATTATACTAGTTTCTTTCTGGGCGCCAAAATTGAATTCTTTAAGATTAAAAAATCCCGTATCGCTTTTGTCAAAATAAGAAAGAGCATCTAGATCCTTATCATAAACAGCAAAAAATAATTCTTTATCATGGATTTTTTCTATCTTTTGAAGGGCGGAAAGTTCGAATAAAACAGCACCGTTATTTTGAGCTGATGAAACGCTAATAGTTTTTTGCAAAGGCGCAAATCCTTCTTTCTCAACTGTTATGGAGTGAGTGCCTCGTGATAGGGATATGGTATAAGGAGATTGGATATTCTGATATGTTTGACCATCGATGACAAGGGTTGCACCATCTTGGTTAACCGATATATTGACCGGTATTTTTTTATTTAAAGACATAAAGTAATAAACTAATCCACCAATTACCACAACAGCGACTACCGCGATAGCTATTATTAATATAAGCCTTTTGGGCAGTTTTTTTGGTAGCTTTTTTGGTTGTGTGCTTGAAATAGCTCTGGCTGTTAAGTCTTTTTTTGACGTTCCCTCTGTCATCATAGGCTTTGGAGGAAAGGCACCTTGTATCTTTTCTTGAAGATTCGTTTCTTTCTCGGTTTTTGGCAGACCCGTCTTCTGGCCATCAAAGAAAAACCCCTCTTTTTTATTCTCTTGAGATGGTACCGGTTCGTTATTTACCCGATATGGTTCAGGAGTTGGAGCCTGATTAGAGCTTGTGGATAAGTCCGACATTATTGGTTTGATTTCGGGGGAGATTGGTATATTTTGTTTAAGCTCTTCCCCACCCAAACCCTGGGGATTCATGTTTGTGCCTTCCATTTTTTGCCTCCTTTTTGTTTTAGAATATGAAAAAACCGCTAATCAAAGCTATTTTTTCAGATTATATTTATTTTTTATTTTTAAATCACTCTTTTTTTGATTATAACACATTTTTTGTAAATCAAGTACCATTTGAAAATATTGACTTTTTCGTAAATCTATGATACAATACCCTAATTTCTTGAAATCAAAACAAATATAAACATATGAAAATAACAACTACTAACAACCTAATCTCTGATAGTATCGCGGCTAAGAGAATCCAGGACTTTGTTGATAAAACAGCCCTGTCTTTAAACGGTAAAAGAAGTATGACTAGATTATCTGATATGGCGGTCTTAAAGCCCGAAGATATATTGTCTCTATTTCATCAGAAAAGGCTCAATGAAAAAGATACTATGTTTTGGTTAGGTATTTTAGCGGTCAACGCCGAGGAAAAAGCGAAAAAACATGAGGAGTTAGCTACGATGGATGAGCTGACCAAGGTCTATAACCGTAGAGCATTCATAGACAACCTTTCAAAAGAACTTTCTCGCTTAAGGTCAAAACATCTGCAAATTCAAAAGCTGCTTGAGGAACCAATGACTCTAACTCTCATGATAGTAGATATCGACTTATTTAAAAAAGTTAATGATAAATACGGCCATCTCGCTGGTGACCGAGCGCTATATGGCGTAGCTGATATTCTAAAAAAACAAGTAAGAGGTGCGGATACAGTTTTCCGATATGGCGGCGAGGAATTTACTATTATTATGCCAGACACTCCTCGCGAGCAGGCTTTGGAAGCAGCTAAAAGAATTAACCGGGCTGTCGCGCGCGCCAACATCCTAATTAATCCAAGAAAAAAGAAACATGTCAAATTAAGTGTTAGTATCGGTGTAACATCTATCGATGGTCATCAATTGGCTGACGTAAAAGTAACTGATATGATGATACCAAGATTGATTGCCCAAGCCGATGAAGCGCTCTACTTTGCCAAAGATAGCGGTAGAAACCAAGTAACTATGTGGACCAAGAAAATCAGAAAAAGTCTCAACGGAGGCAAAACGATTAAGAGGAAATAAAGTAAAATAAAAAACTCGCTCAGAAGAAGAGCGAGTTTTTTATTTGCCTGCCCGCCTTGGGCGGGCCAAAAATCTTCTACCCTTTTATTTTAGAATTGTTATAATGAAATCACAAGGTTCACCCCGTCAAATAATTTCAAATTTCCATGTTTTATTACACATATGTTTTGAGAAGCCAAAAGGATGGGAAAATGTATACCGGTTATACCAAGAATTTGAAATTAAGATTTGAGCACCACAATCAAGGATTGATTGAATCAACTAAAAATCGTCAACCATTATTATTAATATATTATGAAGCTTGTTTAAACCAACAAGATGCCACGCATAGAGAAAAATATCTTAAGAGATATTATGGTAAGATGTTTTTGAAAAGGAGGCTCAAATCTTATTTGACTGGGTAAATAAAAACAAAATGTTTATAAAAAGAGGGCGAAAAATCATTTTTATCTTTTTGGCAACCATCTTTGCGTTGTCTTTTTTGATGGTGGGAATAGGAAGTAAACCTAGTGGTGCTTTAGCGGTTATTGATCCTGGTGCTAGTAGTTCTGTTTTATTAGATCAGGAATCGGCTAACAAAGAAGCAGTAAAATTAAATAGTTTTAGGGAAAATATGGCTAATTATCTAAATAACACTCTCGGTAATACTTATAGGGGGGCTATGATGTTGGGGATTAATAATGCGGCTGCTGGTTGGCCAGGTGAGACTTGTGGGAAGCTCGGTATTGTGGGGACAATTACTTTTCATCTGACAGATGTATGTTTGAATCTAGATAAAGATGGTTATGATAGTATAGCAGATTCAACTTTTAAACAATCTGTCAGCAAGGCCATAGAAGATCTGAAGCAAAAATTTCCAAGTCAGTATTATGAGGGGAAATATGGAAGTAGAAATGTCTGGGGGTTTTATTTTCCTGATAAACCAAGTGGGACGGGTGCCGTAAGATTGTTACTTGAAGATGTTATTAAATATGACTTTTTTGATTCCGGTTTTTATAAAACAACAGTTAATTCTTGTCTCACTCCATCTGGGAATGTTGATAGCCTTTTAAGTCAAGGAACAAATCAAGAAGAAAGTACTACAGTGGCAAAGTGTATAAGTGATAAGGTAAGAGGTTATTGGACCGATCTTGTTCAAGACGACAATAGTAATATAGGTAAGCTAAACACAGAATTTGCCAGCAAGATGAAAGATTCGCTTTCGCAAGGTGACTATTCTATACAGGATTACTTTTGGTTATATTCTGTTAGCCAACAATATGGAGGGGAAAAAAGATCTTTTCCTCTTGCAAAATATAATCCATCTTTAGAGTTTGGGAACACAGATTGGGGTTCTAGTGGCGGGTATTATAATGGGTGGTATTCTTTGTATGATGGATTTAGAACAACAGGCCAGAGGTATAATAACACGAACGATCCTAGAAAGGCTATCATCTCAATTTATCCTCTGTCTGATCAAGATATTTCCGATATTGTGGATTCTCACAAACCAATAGATCTCAGCTTAGCGAACCAAGGTGCTGGCCTAACTAGTTTTGATGAGTATATGGGCAAAGCCGTTGCTTCCTCAGATGATCCTTCAAAGGTGCTCGATGTTCAAATGGGGAAGGCAGCTCAACAGGCGGGAGGTTCTATTCCTGGTGCTCTCGCAAATTCAGATGGCACCTGCACAGGGAACCCAATTGGTAACGATATAAGCGTCTTGATTCAAGCTTTCCCACAAGGCCTTTTTTGTTTTATTGAGTCGGGGGTTTTGGGTGGAATAAAGTGGGGGTTTGATAATTTGGTGACGACATTTGATAAGGTATTAAATGTTGAGAGCTCAAGTCTTTCTAATAATGACATAGTTAAGGCGGTGAGCAATATCTGGGTTACTTTTATAAATAGCCTCTTTCTTTTAGTGGCTTTGATTTCGATTTTGGTAACTACCTTAAAAATTGATTTACCGGGATTAAATCTCAATACTTGGCAATTGAAAAGAATGATCCCGACTATCATAGCGACAATGATTTTGGTGAACTATAGTTTATCGATTGCTAATTTGGTTATAGAAATAATGAATTATCTAGTTGGTGTGTTTCATCCTTTAGTCGGTTCTACTAATTTTAAGGATTTTGATTCAGGTCTTTTTAAGGTGAATGATACGGGCTGGGGAGTGATAGCTTTTAGAATTCTGTTTTTATTAGCTTATTTGCTTATCATTCTCTATCTTTTTCTTGTGCTTTGGATCAGAAAAATAGTTTTGGTGGTTTTGTATATGTTCGCTCCTGTTCCTTATCTAACTAATATCATACCCGTCGAAGCGATTAAAAAATTAACCGGTCAATGGTGGACGCAGTTTATCAATTGGGCCTTTATGGGGCCTTTAGTTGCCATTCTTCTGTATGCAGCCGGGATCGCTATGACGGTTGCCTTTGTCTCGGACCTTCCGGGCCTTGGCGATGTTATCCCGAAAGGTGCTAAACTTAGTCTGACAAACATGATTTTAGTTGGAGTACTGCTCTATCTTGCGGCAACGATGCCTTTGAAATTGGGCGGAGCGATTATGTCGAGTGTTCAAGGAGTAGTCAGCGGAAAGAAACCAATCCCTGGCACCAAATGGAGCCCTGTGGGCGCTATGAGAGAAGGAGCTGTACGAGGCGTCAAAACCCAAGCCTACAAAGCGGCCAAGGGAGAAGGGCTCGGCAAGGTACCTGGTCTCAAGGGTTTGGCGGGTGGAATAATAGCAACCAAAAGAGTCCCAGCGAAATATGTGGAAAAAGCTAAAGCTGAAGAGGCGTATTATAAAAAAGAGTCTGGCAAAGAAATTTCTAGAGGTCGCGCAACCCAATTTCTGGAGACTAGAAAGCGTACATCAGACGAAGAGGATGCAAAGGTTAGGAATTTTTCCTATAATACCCCCGCAAAATTGAGAGACAGAATGGCAGATGGCCAGAAACCAAATGCCACTCAGGACAAGAAGTTCGAATCCGACATGGCGCTGAAGACACTTTACGCGGCAGAGAAAGGTGAGGCGAATATAGATGCGGAAAGCAAAAAGGCATTACAATTGGCCATTAATGATAAAAACCAGGCTGCCGTGAATCTTGTGAGTAAGAACCCGGGATTAAATTATTTAGATTATGGCAAACTGAGCGCATCACAAAAAGAGGATATGAAAAAAGAAATAATAAGGGTGGCTGAGACAAGGGGCAGTGATGAAGGCCCAGAGGTACTTGCAAAAATAGCGAATGCAAGAATAAAAGAAGATCTTGCCGATCCTATGTTGATGGCACGGCATACTAGGAGTGCTGAAGAAAGTGTTAAGCAAGAAATAATTGCTAGACAGTTACCACCAAATGCAAGCCCAGAAGCTATTAATCAAGCCTTTGCCAACCAAAGAGCGGGGCTTTCTACAGAAATAAATAGCAGGGCGATAGAAGGGTTATTAGAAGCGCTTAAGACAGAGGCAATAAATACGAGGCAGGCAATAGAGAAAAGACCCACGGATGATAGTTATATAAGGTCTAAAGCTGCAGGAGTCTTTCCTGAGTTAGGGTATAGCGGTCAAAACCTTTCTAACAGAGAAATAACCGGACGATTAGACACAATGATAAAAGTTTTGGACACTAGACTCAACCAACTAAAAATGCCGCCCTCTTCTCCGCCGAGAGCCTGATAATCATCAGTAAATAAAACCATGCCCGATCAATATAAAATTCCACAAAACATCGATGTTGAAGATAAAATTTTAGGGCCCTTTACCTTGAAGCAGTTTTTATATATGATGGTGGGAGGGATATTGATTTATGTGTTTTTTAATATATTTGCGAGCACCAACTTCATACTTTTCATTGGTCTATCTATTCCGGTTGCCATCGTCACGCTCGCTCTAGTTTTTATAAAAGTTAATGAAAGGCCTTTCGTAGATTTCTTTTTTTACTTTCTGGCCTATCTTCAAGATCCCAAAGAAAAAAAATGGATTAAATCGACCAAGGTTAAAGAGTTTCATATTACGGCTCGTGTATCGGAAGAAGAAAAAGGCAAGCAAGATGAGCTTGCGAAACTTTCTAGACGTGGTATCGCTATATCCCAACTCTCACAAATTGCAGTGGTACTAGATAGCAAAGGATGGAGCCAACAAAACCTAAACCAAGAATTAAAAGGACGCGTCAGTTCATCAGGCGAAGAAAAATCAGATGTCAAGAAAAAATTTACTGGGGAGGAAGCCGAACTGGAAGATATGTTTAGCGACATAGAAAGCGCGGTAGAAAAAGTGCAGACAGGAGTTCAGGAACAAGGGGCTAGTGATTTGGTGGAGAGATTGAAGATACTGCTTGAATAATACCCAATAACCAATATTCAATATCCAATCAATATCCAATAATTAATAACCAATTGAATATTGAGACTTGGGAGTTGATTGAATGTTGGATGTTGAAAATTGAATATTAAAACTCACTATAAAACAAAGATAAACCAGTATGCCAGACGAAAATAAAAACAAAAAACAACCTACCTCGACTGTTGAATCAGCTCCTGCGAAAAGAAATTCAACGCAGTCCTATCTTGATATTGATAATTTCCGGGAAGGCATTCTCATCATGAAAGACGGAAGCATGAGAATAGTACTTTCTACTTCGGCGATAAATTTTGAATTAAAAGCAGAGATTGAGAGAAATTCAATCATCTATGCTTATCAGAATTTCTTGAATTCTTTGGAATCTCCCATCCAGGTAATAGTCCAATCTAGAAAACTCGATCTAGATGATTACCTTGCAGGCCTAAAAAAGAAAGTGGGCTCAGCTCCCAATGAACTGCTCAAAGTCCAAATTTCTGATTATGTGAATTTCGTGCAGGGTGTTATCAACGTGGCTAATATTATGCAAAAAAGATTTTACGTGGTGGTACCTCATTACCCCGGTGGTTTTAAAAGGATAGGAGGCTTAGGGCAGTTTTTTTCTGGGAATAGGGCTGGGGTTGAAGTAACTGATTTTGAAACTGAAAAAAAATATATTACTCAAGAGGCTGAAACAATAGCTTCAGGATTGCAAAGCATAGGGGTCAGAGCGCTTCAGTTGGATACACAGGAATTGATAGAACTTTTTTACGGGACATATAATCCAGATCAGTCCGTCCGTCAAAAATTAATAGATATTTCACAACTAGAATCAGAGATTATTGAGGTAGCACCGGAAGAAATGGCAATTTAAAATGTTCAATAACCAACATTCAACACCCAATCAATATTCAATGACCAATATCCAATTGAAGATTGAAACTTGAACATTGATTGAATATTGGGTGTTGAAAATTGAATATTAAAACTTACTATAAAACCAAAATAAAACAGTATGGCAGACATAAACAAAGATACAAAAAAAACACTAGACAGTATCCAACCTCCCAAGAGCTCCTATCTCGATTTGTCGAATCAGGATTTTGATAAAATCAATGAGAAGAAACCCGTTGGAGGTGTGAAAAGCGCAAAGGATTTGAGTCAGATAACGAAAGGTTTTGGTGTTAAAAAAGAAATAGGAGTTGATAAAGTTGCGCCGTCAAAAATAGTTAAGCCGGAAAAACCAGCTGGGAGCTTCTTCTCCTTTGGACCAAAACTATCAAAAGAAGAATTGGAAAAACAAAAAGAAGAAGAGAGAAAAAAGCAGGAGGCTATAAAGCGTGAAGAAGAAGCAAAAAAGACTTATGAAATGGGTCTGGCTTCCATCCGAGATTTGATTGCTCCATCCTCAGTTCAAATAACTCCAAACTATATTGTTCTAAACGATCTTTATATCCGTACTCTTTTCATATTCAATTATCCCCGCTTTATTTTTCCAAACTGGCTTTCCCCACTCATCAATCTAGACATGACTCTCGATATTGGTATGTTTATTTATCCAAAAGAGAATAAAGGAGTCTTGGATACTTTGAGAAAAAGGTCAGGGCAGGTAGAATCAGCTTTAAATATAGAAGCTCAAAAGGGATTAGTCAGAAATCCAGAGCTGGAAACGGCTTTACAAGATATTGAGGAGCTGCGCGAAAGATTAGCAAGGGGTGAGGAAAGGCTTTTTCAACTCTCTCTATATATAACCCTCTATGCCAAAGATCTAGATGGGCTGGATCTAGCAACCAAGCAGATAGAGTCCCAGCTCGGAGGATCTTTGATCTATACAAAAAGAGCCGGCTTTCAAATGGATCAAGGATTTCGCTCTACACTGCCTTTAGGATCTGATTTGCTGGACATCAAAAGAAATATGAATACCGGTTCGCTTTCCACCACTTTCCCATTCACTTCTATGGATCTGACTTCCAATACAGGAATCATGTATGGAATTAATCGCCATAATAACGGTCTAATCATTTTTGATCGCTTTGAATTAGAAAATGCGAATGCGGTGGTTTTTGCCAAATCCGGCGCCGGCAAATCTTACGCAGTAAAACTGGAAGCTTTGCGCTATATGATGTTTGGCACCGACGTTATTATTATTGACCCAGAAAATGAGTACAAAAATCTTTGTAGGGTAGTCGGCGGGTCATATCTTAATATGAGCTTATCTTCAAATGATAGAATTAATCCGCTAGATCTGCCTCCCCTTCCAGACGGTGCTACCATAGAGATGGGAGAAGATAATCTAAGAAGCGCTGTTATTACTGAAAAAGGTTTGATGAACCTACTGCTTGGTAAGCTTGACCCAGAAGAAGATTCCATGATTGAAAAAGCACTACTCAAAGCCTATGAGCTAAAAGGCATTACCTCCGATCCGGCTACTCAAAAAGCCAATTTTCCCTTAATGTCGGATGTCTATAATGCGCTTTCTGCTGTACCGAATGGCAGTAACCTCATGAAAAAAATGGAGAAATACGTCAGCGGCACTTTTTCGGGAATAATGAATAAGCCGACAAATATTAATCTGGACAATGGTTTTGTCGTATTTAATATCCGTGATCTAGAAACCTCTTTTCGTCCAATAGCTATGTATATGGTTTTGGATTTTATTTGGGCAAAAATTAGAAGAGAGCAGCGCAGAAGACTTCTCATCATCGATGAGGCATGGCTCATGATGGAGTATGAAGATGCGGCCAAGTTTGTCTATTCAATAGCTAAGCGAGCCAGAAAATATTACCTGGGGTTAACTACTATCACCCAAGACGTAGAAGACTTTTTATCCTCAAAATATGGCCGAGCTATCGTAACTAACTCATCGCTGCAGCTACTCCTAAAACAGTCACCCGCCTCTATTGATTCAATCGGAAAAACATTTAATCTAACTCAAGGTGAAAGGGCTCTACTTCTGGAATCCGGCGTTGGTGAAGGACTCTTCTTCGCCGGTGTCAATCATGTAGCCATTAAGATTATCGCCTCTTACACAGAGGACCAGATCGTAACCACGTCTCCAAAACAGATTCAAGAAATTGAGAAGGCTCAGGAAGAAGTGTAAAAGAGGAGAATTATGAATTAAGAATTATGAATTAGGAATGAAAGGGCTGTGTTTTATATTCTTTATTCATAATTCATCATTCATGATTCTATTTTTATTTTGCTCTCATTTTATTTATGTGCTAGAATAGGTATAAAGTATAAAGTATTGAGTATTAAGTATCTAGGACAAGCCGCTTAATACATTATACTTAATACTTAATACTAACTTATTCGTATGCTAGATCAAGATCTTGTAGATTATATAAAAGAGAACAAAGTGAAGTATAGTATCGATACCCTTCGTAAAGGGCTTCTTGCCCAAGGGGTTAGCTATAAAGAGTTTAAAGAAGCCTTGGATGAGATAGAACGCGAAGAGGAGGAGAAGATCGCCAGCTTTCTTCAAGATGAAACGGAAGTAAGAGGAGAAACTATTATCGTAAAAGATTATATTGGCAGAGGAGCAAGAGGCGCTAAGGAATACCAAAAAAAAGCCGGAGAAGTTATCGGCAATGTTTCTACAGCGCTCGGAGTAAAGGAAAAAGACAAAACTCTTTACCTAGATATTATAAAGTACGGAGCGGTTGCTTTCGTATTTTTTAATATTATAACCACTCTTTTTAAATACATTGGGGGCAGAATGGTTTATCCAAAAGTAGCCGCTTCACTGGGTGTTTTTGGCCAGCTAGCTCTGCCTGATGTCTTGATGATAAAGGTTGAATTATGGCCGTTGTTGCTTTCTGTTTTATGGAGCGCGGTTTTGGGGGGCGTTGTCACTTTCTTATTTATCAGATTTATTGCTCGTTACTGGCCTTTTTCTGTCTGGTTAAAATTTCAAAAAAAGCTTTTTTATTTTTATATTATTTTTGAATTTATTTTTGGTATATTTGTGGGCGGCCTAATATCAGCGATCTCTGGCACCTATCTTTTGGGCTATCTAATCGTTTTAGTAGGAGTTGTTATTGCGGCTTACCTGACCAGTCATTATCTGGCTAATGTTTTAGAAGCAAAACATGATGAGGCGATTAAAAGATTAGTAAGGTAAAATATCCAATACTCAATACTCAATACTCAATATCCAATCAATAACCAATTATTTAAATAACCAATAAAATCCTTTAATTGTGTATTGGGTATTGAAATATTGATTGGGTGTTGGTTATTGGATATTGGGTATTAAAAGAAGTATCATGCAAAAGCTTAAGGAAAAAATTCGTCAATTTACTCCTAAGTTCATCTTCTCTCTCTATTATTTCCTCTGGTCTTTTGTGGGTGTTAAGCTCTACCGGCATCCTAGCGAGGAGCTTTTTATTGTGGGTGTCACAGGAACAAATGGGAAAACTACAACTGTAAATGCTATCCACCACATGTTGCAGTCAAATGGCATTAGATCTGGGCTGCTCTCCACGGCTAATTTTAAGATTGGCAATAGAGAGATTGTAAATAAAAGCAAAAATACTATGTTGGGCAGAACTGCCCTTCATAAAATGTTGAGAAGAATGATAAAAGATGGTTGTAGGGCAGCTGTAGTAGAAGTTTCTTCGGAGGGGATTGCTTCTCATCGGACTTATGGAATTAATTTTGATGTTTTGGTATTTACCAATTTAACCCCAGAACATATAGAGGTTCACGGGGGTTTTGAAAATTATAAAAAAGCGAAACAGAAGGTATTCAAAAATCTATCTAAAAACAAGAGGAAAAAATTGGCTGGGTTTACTCCGCAGCAGTTGAAAAAAACTATCATTGCAAATATAGATGATGAGCATGCGGATGATTTCTTAAGATTTGATGCAGAAGTAAAGATCGGCTTTGGTATAGAAAAAGAAAGGTCACTTTTTGCTGAAAAGGTTATATTAGCTCACGATATTAAGGAAAATAAAGATGGTATCAAATTTAATTTATTAATTGATGATGAAAAAGAAAAAATAGAATCAGTTCTTTTGGGTGCTGTTAATGCTTATAATCTTTTGGCAGCAGCCAGTGTTGCTTGGTTTCTTGGTTTCACTCTAGAACAAATCAAAAAATCTCTGGAAAGTTTCACGGGTGTAGCTGGACGAATGGAAAAGCTAAAAAGCAAAAAGGGGTATGACGTTATAATTGACTATGCGCTAGTTCCGCAGTCTCTTCAAAAACTGTACTCAACTCTTCGCTTACTTTACAAAGGCAAAGTCATTGCTGTTTATGGAGCCTGTGGTGGGGGTCGAGATAAAGCAAAAAGACCGATCATGGGGCAGGTTGTTTCGGGATATGCTGACCATTCAATTCTTACCAATGAAGATCCTTATTTTGAAGATCCTTATGAAATAGTCAAAGATATTGAGACTGGTTACAAAAACAATGATAAAGTTACCGGAGATGATTATGAGGTGGTAATTAACCGCGAACAAGCAATCGAAAAAGCGCTTTTGTTTGCACAAGGAGAAGGAGATGTAGTGGTTATCACAGGGAAAGGATCAGAGGTTGGAATGAATGTACGGGGGAAGATAGTGCCGTTTAACGATAAGGAAGTGGTTTTGAAATACATAAAATAAAATTCCAAATAACAAATAACAAATTACAAATAAATTCCAATTACCAAAATTACAAATTCCAAAAAGTTTTGAACATTGAAATTTGTGGTTTGTTTGTAATTTGGTGCTTGGGTTTTGGTATTTTTTAATTTTTAAGCAGGATAAACTATGTCTAAAAAACAAAGATTTTTACTGATCGACAGCAATGCTTTAGTCCACCGCGCCTTCCATGCTCTCCCTCCGCTAAGAATAAAAACAGGAGAAAATGTGGGCGCTGTTTATGGTTTTACTTCGACCCTTCTCAAAGCTATCGAGGATGTCAAACCAGATTATATTGCGGCTACTTTTGATTTTCCCGCCCCTACTTTTCGTCATGAAGAATACAAAGAGTACAAGGCAACACGCATCAAAGCGCCGGATGAACTTTATGAACAGATACCTTATGCTAAGGAAGTTTTGACAGCGCTTAATATCCCAATCTATGCTCTAGCTGGGTTTGAAGCTGATGATCTGATAGGAACTTTATGCAAAAGAATTGATGACAAAAAGCTAGATATTGATACCTATATCGTCACGGGCGATATGGACACCTTGCAATTAATTGATGATAATACAAAAGTTTATACTCTTAAAAAAGGCATTAAAGATACGATTATTTATGATATGGATTTAGTAGAGCAAAAATACGGTTTTGGTCCGGATCACTTTATTGATTATAAGGCTCTGCGAGGCGATCCATCCGATAATATCCCAGGAGTTAAAGGAATTGGGGAGAAAACTGCTACGGAATTGATTAAAAAATATGGTACTCTCGATGGGATTTATAAAGCAATTAATGGTAATGTCTTTTCTTTTTCAAATTCTATCAAAGAAAAGCTGATTAATGATAAAGAAAATGCTTATTTATCAAAAAAATTAGCCACCATTCGGCTGGATGTACCGATAAAGATTGAAATCGAGCAGTGCTGTACTTATGATTTTGATAAATCAAAGGCGACAGCAGTTTTCCAAAGATTCGAATTTAGAAGTTTGATGGGGAGGTTGTTAAAGTTGGTTGAAGGGAAAAATAAGTCTGATGACAAGAATAATGTTACCGGTGTAGCGACAATTCATGAATTGTCGCTACGAGATGGTGAAAATTATGTTTTGGTAAACACCCAAAATTCTTTTGACAAATTTTTTGCTGAACTAAAAAAACAAAAAGAATTTGCTATTGATACCGAAACTTCTTTTTTAGGTGCGATGGAATCAGATTTGGTAGGTATTTCTTTTTCTTGGGAATCGGGAACCGGTTACTATATTCCGGTTGGCCACGTAGGGGCAATTCATGAATTGCCCGTACAGTTAGAAAAAAATCTTGTCCTAGAAAAATTAAAACCAATTCTTGAGAATCCTAAAATTAAAAAAGTCGGCCACAATATCAAATATGATCTTCTTGCTTTTAAAAAAGCCGGCATAGATGTTGATGGCATTTATTTTGATACCATGATCGCTTCATATGTTACTAACCCGGTTGGCAGAGGTCATGGTTTGGATGTTTTGGCGTTTGCTGAATTCGGCCATGAAAATATCAAAATATCAGAATTAATTGGCACTGGCCAAAAACAAAAACTTTTTAGCGAAGTCTCAATTGAGGATGCCTGCAATTATTCGGGAGAAGATAGCGATATTACTTGGCGGCTTTACGAAGTTTTTGGTAAAAGATTAAAAGAAAATCAAGAAACCGAAAAATTATTTTTTAATGTTGAAATGCCCCTTGTAAAAATTCTGACCAAAATGGAATTTTGGGGTGTAAAAATTGACGACCGGTTTCTAGGTGATTTGAGCGCAAGGGTTGGCAAAAAAATTGCTGGTTTAGAAAAAGAGGTGATCAAATTGGCGGGGGTAAAGTTCAATATTAACTCAACTCAACAGCTTGCGGAGGTTTTGTATAAAAAATTAGGAATTTCAACACAGGAAGTCAAAAAGACAAAAACAGGAATGTCCACGGGGGCAGAGTCGCTGGAGAAGCTAAAAGATACGCATCCGATTATAAAATATCTGATTGAATATCGTGAATTAAACAAACTGCAAAGCACTTATCTAGAGGCTTTGCCAAAATTAATTAGCAAAATTGATGGTCGAGTTCACACCAGTTATAACCAAACTATTACCTCGACTGGAAGACTATCTTCTTCTGACCCAAATCTGCAAAATATCCCGATTCGCACCGAACTCGGAGCCGAAATTCGCAAAGCTTTTGTGGCCGAAAAAGGAAAAAAACTTTTGATTTGCGACTATTCGCAAATAGAACTTCGCGTGGTAGCATCAATTGCAAATGATGAAAAAATGCTAGATGCATTTAATACTGGTCGCGATATTCATACTGAAACTGCCTCCGCAATTTTTGATGTTTCGGAAGATAAGGTTGATAAGGATATGAGGCGTATTGCCAAGGTAGTTAACTTTGGAATTATTTACGGCATCTCTCCTTATGGTTTAGCTCAAGCGACTGAAAAAACTCCGCAAGAGGCGAGCAGGTTTATCGAGGAATATTTTAAAGAATATCCTCAAATCAAAAAGTATATGAACGATACGGTTCAATCTGCGCAAAAAAGTGGTTATGTTGAAACACTCCTCGGGCGCAGACGCTACATTCCTGATATTAATTCGGGAGTTATGCAGATAAAAAGAGGCGCGGAACGCATGGCGATTAATATGCCCATCCAAGGCACCGCGGCGGACATAATGAAATTAGCCATGATTGAGATCGATAAACAGATTTTACAAAAAGATCCGGAAGTTAAAATGATACTTCAAGTTCACGATGAGCTGATATTTGAAATGTCCGAATATAAAACCAAGACTTATAGTAGAAAAATAAAAGAGATTATGGAATCTGTTTTTAAACTCAGGTGCCCTTTAATCGCAGAAACGAGTGTGGGGAAGAATTGGGGAGAGAAATAGTCTGAACCACAGATTACCCAGATTAGCACAGATTACACAGAGAGAAATCAGCGGAATCATTTTAATCAGTGTAATCAGTGGTTCCGACAGATTTTTACCACTAACAGGTCTAGTGCCAGTTCCGGTTCTTTTTCGCCGGTTTTGATAGCGAGATCGGTTTCAAATATTAGATGATAAATTTCTTTGAGTTTTTCTAAAGTGAAATTTCTGGTTTGTAGCAAAGTTTTTTTATGGACATAGGGGTTCATGCGAGTTTCAGTAAGAAAGGTTTGAAGCGGCACTTTTTCTTTCTCGGCTAATTTAATCAGGATTAAATTCCTGAATTGAAAAGCGATCATGGAGAGCACCCCATAAACCTCTTCTCCCGAATCGGTAATATTCTTTAATATCTTTTGAGCATTTTTAATATCTTTTTGGGCTAATGCATCGGTTAAGCTAAAAATATTTGTGTCAACATTAGCTTTTACTAATTTTAAAACATCTTCTGAATTGATATTTTTTTCTTTATATTTATACGAGGTTAATTTTTTGATTTCATTATCAATCTGACGAGTATTATAGCCTACCAGCGCTACAAGACCATTGATAGCTTTTGGTTCGATTGCGAAGCCTTTGGCTTTTAATTTGTCTCCAATCCAATGATTGAGTCGGGGAATGTCCATATTTTGAAAATGAAAAACATTTTTTGGGTCTAGTTTACCAATAAAGATTTCAATTTCTTTGATGCGATCCTTGGCTTTATAGGGAAGAAGATCTTTGTTTTCAAAAAAAATTACCACAGTTGAATCCGGAGAAGAAAGCGCGCCTTCAATCAATTTTGTACGGTCATCTTTTTTTGCTGCGCTCAAGATGTTTTCTAAAATCACCACCCTTTTTTCTCCGAGAAAGGGGAATGAATTTATCTCATTTAAAATCCTATTGGTATCTAGATTCTCTTCATTAAATTGAGTAACATTAAAATCCCCATATTTTTTTATGGAACCTTGTTTGAAAAACACTAGCTTTTCGGAGGCAAGAAAATCATCTTCGCCGTGAATTAAATAAAGCATATAAATAAGTTACAAATTCCAAATCACAAATAACAAATTACAAACAAATCTCAAATATCAATGACCAAAAAGTTTCGGAAATTGTAATTTTGAATTTATAATTTGTTTGTTTTTTGTTATTTGGTGCTTGTTATTTTGGAATTAATTTATTTAGAATCCGAAACACTTTATACAAAAAGTACCAACTCCTAGAAAGCACCACATCATATGTTCCCGGATAAAGTACTTGCTGTCCGCCGAAGCCTTTCTTAAATCTGGTTACGCCCGCCCATTTATGCCGTAGGTTGTCATCTGGAGCAATGCCCCAAAAGTCGTAATAATCTAGGCCCTGGTCTTTAGCATCTAATATAGCTTGCCATTGTAAAAGATAAGGAGCCATCACATTTCGATATTCATTGGATGAGGCACCATGGAGATAGCTTGCAGTGTTGCCAAAAAAAGAAACAATATTTGCGGCGATGTACCTATCTTCATATTTTGCTAGGTATAATTTAATAATTCCTTTTTTACCCAAAATTTCTATTTGCTTTTTATAATGCCTCAAAGAATGAGCGCTAAAACCATCTCGGGAAGTGGTTTCTTTCATGATGTTGTAAAAAATCACCGCTTTTTCAGGATCCGAAGTTACTTCTATCTCCACTCCTTTTTTTCTGGCTAGGTTAATATTATAGCGGGCTTTCTGCTTCATTTGGGATAATAATTCTTCTTCAGACTTTGTTATGTCGAGAATCAAAGTGCCCGGCGGGTTTATATCTTTCGTTTTTCTAATTTTTTGTTTAAATGTTTTTATGTTTATTTGATTTAGCGGTTCAATGCGCACAAAAATAGAGCCTTCCTTCTCTGCGAGCTCTTTTGCTTTATTTAAAAAAACCTCCGTTAGCTCAGTCGGCCCTTTTGGGCAATAAAGATAGTTTCTTTTTTCAAAAAGCTGGTTTTTTATAAATAAAGCGTCATCAACCCAAAAAGTTTCATGACCTTCCGCTTTTTCAAATTCTTCCCAGTCTTTTGATTGTAAGAGATTTGATATTTGCATAAGACCATTTTAGCATTTTTTATCCAAAAATGATATAATTTACTCCATATGAAGATTTTAGCTATCGAAACGTCTTGTGATGAAACAAGTGCTGCTATTTATGATATAACTAAGGGTTTGCTATCTAATATTGTAGCAAGCCAGATTGATATTCATAAAAAAACCGGTGGGGTAGTACCGGAGGTGGCGAGCCGAGCTCATGTGGAACAGATTCTGCCAGTTATTGATGAAGCTTTAAAGAAAACGAAAGTTAAGTTAGTTGGAATAGACTACATCGCCGTTACTCATGCACCGGGCCTGATTGGCTCACTTTTGGTGGGAGTAAATACAGCGAAGACACTTTCAATGGTTTTGGACAAACCTTTATTGCCGATAAATCACCTAGAAGGGCACATCTACGCCAACTTCATTGGCAAGATCTCAAATCTCAAATCTCAAATCTCAAAACCACAACTAAAAACTCAAAACTTTAAATTCCCCGCTATAGTTTTGTTGGTGTCGGGGGGGCATACGTTGTTGGTTTTAATGAGAGATCATGGTAAATACAAAACTCTTGGGGAAACTCTCGATGATGCGGCAGGGGAGGCTTTTGATAAAGTAGCGAAAATACTCGGTTTAGAGTATCCTGGAGGACCCAATGTATCTAAATTTGCTAGCAAATTTAGATCTCAAATCTCAAATCTCAAATCTCAAAAATTGGGGAAAATGTTTCCAAGGGCAATGCTTGATTCTGGTGATTTTAATTTCTCTTTTTCAGGTTTGAAAACAGCGGTACTATACGCTTGGCAAAAGATTCCTAGTGGCCAAAAGCTAAAAGCCAAAAACCAATTTGCCTATGAATTTGAGGAAGCCGCTGTCGATATTCTCGCCACTAAAACTATTTCGGCGGCCAAAAAATATAAAGCCAAAACAGTTTCAATCTGCGGGGGAGTAGCAGCAAACAAAAGGTTGCGGGAGGAAATTGATGAACGGATTAAAAAACAATTGCCTAATACTTCATGCTTAATACCTAATACTAAATTTTGCGGTGACAACGCGGCGATGATAGGATGCTGTGCAAGTTATAAAATCAAAAAAATAAAAAAAGAAGAAATTAAAAAATTAAAAAATTTAGATTTTGGAGTGATGTCAAATAAGGAGCTGTAAATTTAAGTTTTTTATGATAAAATATTTTTGTTAATTGCTTACTACATACTACTTAATACTTACTACTAAACAATGAAAGAACTCGTCAAAGCTTACGATCCCAAAAACGTTGAAGAAAAGATATATAAGAAATGGGAAAAAAGTGGTTTTTTTACGCCCAAAATTGATGAGAAGAAAAAACCATTTGTGATTGCTATTCCGCCGCCCAATGTGACGGGTGAGCTTCATATGGGTCATGCTTTAAATAATACCATTCAAGATGTTCTCGTTCGCCGCAAAAGAATGGAAGGCGTTCCAACCCTTTGGATTCCCGGGACTGATCATGCAGGGATTGCTACGCAGTTTAAAGTAGAACAAAAATTAAAAAAAGAAGGCAAGAATAAATTTGATTTGGGTAAAGAAAAATTTATCGAAAAAGTCTGGGAATGGAAAGATGAGTTTGAAGCTATGATCCTTGGGCAATTGAAAAGGATTGGTTGTTCGCTTGATTGGACGAGAACCAGATTCACAATGGATGAGGGATATAGCAAAGCAGTGTTGGCAGCCTTCAAAAATTATTGGGATAAAGGATATATTTTTCAAGGCGAAAGAATTATTAACTGGTGCCCAAGCTGTCATACCTCTCTTTCTGATTTGGAAACTGAATATGAAGAAGACCAAGGGCATCTTTGGTATATTAAATATCCTCTAGCAGAAGATAAAAATCAATTTATAACTGTTGCAACAACAAGACCCGAAACAATGTTGGGAGACACAGCGGTTGCAGTAAATCCAAAGGACGAAAGATACAAAGACCTAGTTGGCAAAAAACTTATTTTGCCCCTACTTGAGCGAGAAATCCCAATAATTGCTGATGAAGCAGTTGAAAAAGAATTTGGCGCCGGAGCTCTCAAGGTTACGCCGGGATCGGATATGGTTGACTGGGATATAGGTCAAAGACACAAACTTGAAATTGTAAAAATAATTAATGAGGACGGCAAAATTACTAAGGATGGCGGGAAATATGCGGGGCTAGATAGATTTGCTGCTCGTGAAAAAGTTTTAGAAGACTTAAAATTACAAGGACTGTTAGAAAAAACCGAAGATCTACCACACAACATTTCTGTCTGTTATCGTTGCGCAACACACGTCGAGCCATTAGTTTCTAAGCAGTGGTTTGTGAAAATGTCAGAATTGGTGAAACCAGTAATAAAAGCATTAGAAAAAGGAGAAGTAAAATTCATCCCGAATAATTGGACAAAAGTAAGTATTGATTGGTTAAAAAATATTAGAGATTGGTGTATATCTCGCCAAATCTGGTGGGGGCACCGACTCCCGGTTTGGTTTAAAGATGAAGAAACTAAAGTTAGTCTTGAATCTCCTGGAGAGGGTTGGATTCAAAGCGAAGATGTTCTCGACACTTGGTTTAGCAGTGCGCTTTGGCCTTTTGCTACTTTGGGCTGGCCAGAAAAAACAGAAGATCTCAAATATTTTTATCCTAATTCTGTAAATATTACCGACAGAGGAATAATAAACTTATGGGAAATGAGAATGATATTTTCGGGTATAGAATTTATGGGAGAAGTTCCTTTCAAAGAAATTTATATTAACCCCACAGTATTTAATAAAGAAGGAAAAAGGATGAGCAAGTCTTTGGGTACCGGGGTTGATCCTATTGAAATGGTTGAAAAATATGGTGCTGATGCTTTGCGCTTCGGATTGCTTTACCAGACAACAGGTACTCCTGATTTGAAATTTAATGAAGAGGTTTTACAAATGGCAAAAACCTTTATGAATAAGATTTGGAATGCATCACGCTTTGTTTTAATGAAGTTGGGGGATTATGAGCAAAAAAGTGAATTGAAATTCACTGAAGATACGGAAGCAGATAAGGAAATCAAAAAACAATTCGAAGAAGTAAAAAAGAGTTATAATGAGAATCTAGAGAAATATCGATTTGGTCAGGCTGCGGAAGAAATCTATCATTTCTTTTGGCACGAGTTTTGTGATAAATATATAGAAAATGTCAAAACTCAAATCTCAAATGTCAAAAGTGAAGCTGATCCTATTATTAATCAATCAAAAGATAATCTTTTATATATTTTGAAAAATAGTTTGGTTCTACTTCATCCGATGATTCCATTTATTACAGAGGAGATCTATCAAATCTTGCCAATCGATAGCAAGAAAGAGTTTTTGATGATAGAGGATTGGGTAAACTAAAAGAAAAAATCTCGAGAAATCGAGATTTTTTCTTTATCTAAGTAGCTGGGGTGAGGATCCTCCTCGCTCCGACTCGGAGCCGGGGCGCTACACACAGAATGCTCTTAAGATCGCATTCTACTCGCGCCCTTCGATCCTTTTTGATTGGAATAGCTGGGGTGAGGATCGAACTCACGACCTTGGGCTTATGAGTCCCACGCTCTAACCAACTGAGCTACCCAGCCAAATTGCGGGGGAGGGAATCGAACCCTCGACCTCCGGGTTATGAGCCCGACGAGCTACCTCTGCTCTACCCCGCTACGTCGTAATTGGTTTAAGTGCTCTCCCATAAAAATTTGATTACAAATTTTTCTTACAAGCACATCGCAATTGCTCCTTTTACGAAAAAATCCTACTAATTTCTTGAGTATAGATTTTTTCGTTTTGTTTTCCGCTATCCTTCCTTTTATTACTTGTTTTGTACAACTGGTGATGCAGGCTGCGCCTGATTCTTCATAAAAAAGAATTCAAACCATTTTAAGATATTTGGTTTCTTATCCTCATTGTTTTGATAGTCTTTTTGTGCTTGGATTAATTTCTCAGCTTCTGGGTCCTGCCTTGGAAGTGCATAAACCCTCTCGCCTTCTTTCTGATACCCAAGTTTTTCTCTTAAAGTCTTTTCTATATAAGCATCTGTACTATAATACATCATTTTGCTCTCTTGCTCAATATTATCAGCTTGAAGCTTTTCCATATTTAACCTAATTGTTTCCATTTGCTTATTTATAGTGTAATTTTTAAATATTATTCCAATCAAAGAATACAGTATCATTAATATAAAAATAGAAACCACGGCCACTACTTTTGCTAGGCGATTTTGTTTTTTTAGAAACCTTAAAATTTCCTGCCACATATTTTTTGTTTAAATAGGCCCGACTGGGCTTGAACCAGTGACCTCCACCTTATAAGGGTGGCGCTCTAACCAGCTGAGCTACGGGCCCTTAAAATCTTACTATTTCAATAAAAAAAGCATTAAATAATGCTAGGTAATATAATAACAAAAAAGCTAGAAAAAATCAATTTACTTTTTACTTTTTTACAGATTAGCGCGACTGTTTTGAATTATCATGCTTTTTATTTCTTCCAGGGTAGTTCGGGGAAGTCCATTTCTAATAAAATCTTGTATTTCTGGTCTCTCTATTTCAAAGTCCGTTTTGTTTAGATCGAGAAAGACTTTTGTTATAAAAAGAGCGGTAGCGATATTAATATCTTTAAATGGTTTTTTCTTAGCAACCGCAAAGAAAAGAGCAGCTGCTTTAGAAAATTTATCAGGGAACATCTCATTATTATGGATATATTTCGTTACCTTCTTCAAAACTGGAACACTTTCAATGCCATGAGTAACACGCATCTCATCAACAAGGCGATTATGTATATATAATATTTCAGTGGGAGATAAATAAGTCATAGGGGTAGGATTATTGGGATATTTGATACTTATTCGGAAAGTTTCTCTAGCTCTTTCTTGTATTTGGAAATAAAGCCCTCTATTCTGCCGGCTAGCTCGGTTTCAATTTTAAAATTAACAACTGGCTCAACTATAACTCTGCGATTCTTCGCATCGACATTTAGAAAAACTTTATCACCGATATCAATAGATAGGTCTTTCAATACTTTTTTTGGAATAGTAACGGCGGCAGAAGAACCGACTTTGATAATTTTGTTAGACATGGTTATTTTTATTAATATTTATCTCAAAGCTCAAATGTTAAATCTCCCTCCGGGCCGGTGGCAAAACTATATCTTGTTATATCAAATCTTTAAGATAACTAGATTTAACATATGGTTTTAACATTTGACATCTAACATTTAATATATCTTGTTATTATAATATCATTCTAACCTTACTACTTGCAAGAGACTTTTTTTAGTAAAATAAAAAAGCCCCGCCATAGCGGGGCTTTTCTCATCGTATTCGGACGAGAAGATGTTCTTCAAATCTTCTCGTGTGACGGCCACCAGAAACGCGAGATAATCTCATCATTGTTTCGGTTATGGCCGTAGAACGTAACCCCCGACTTCCACAGCTTCCAACAAGTTCGGACTTGATAAGTCCAATCCGAACGGAACTGTTGATCACCGTGAATTTCTGGCCAATACCTTTTATTTACCTGGCAAAGGCCAAGGCCGTCTCCCGAGGAGCCATCAGCAAGAATTTCTACGGCTCTCGAATTCCAGCGACTCTCCGATTCTATCATGGTGATAAACTGTTCATCGCCATGAGAGATACGCCATGCATACTCAATCATCTTTTGCTGACTGATTGTGGCGCCGACTCGGCGAGGGGCCGGACGGAGACGAATTTGTTGTTCCGGGATCAGATCTGTGGATACTTTTTTCTCGTATCCGCCGCATGTTCCAAAGACATAAACTATGTCTTTACCGCCATTGACCTTATAGATCAAGGTAGACGGTTGATTATGCAAACATCTTTCCTGAATTGCGAGGAGATCTTTCTTTAATACCATCTGATTTTTAATGCAATCGACGGCATAGAACTCTCCCCGCAAAAACAGGAGAATAAAGGAAATCTTTAAAACGAGAATAAGATGACTTTTCATGATTCATTTCCCTCCCAGGAAAATAGTCATCTATTCCCCCCGTGATACCCATTCTTTTTAATATTATTTGCCGCCGCTGAAAATTGGTTTAAGGCGGTCAAGACTAAAAAGCTGAATGATGCGGTCAAGGCCAGGATATACCTGGCAGACGAAGAGAATCGTAATCAACAGAGCAAAAATACCAATGAGAATCAAGTTATTTTTTAATCTCCCCTGGCTTTCTTCGTCCGTCCCTGCAAAATCACCCAGAAAATCAATGAAGCTTCTCTTTTCTTTCATAGAATGCGTGCCTCCTTGGGCATCGAATTTCCCCTTATCTGTTTAGGGGATTTAGTAATAAAATATATGAAAACATCCCCTGCAATGCCCCTAAAAAGGACATCTTAGTATTTTTCTTTTGTAAAAGAGCTTTGCATAAAATTGGCCATACTCAGCCAATAACAATATAATATTATCATAAAAATAGGTTAAAGTCAAGCACAAAACTTGATATTCATCTAATATCCTTGACTTTTTGTTGGTTTTGTGATATAATGACCTAATTTTGTAATTATAGTTGCCCCGCTCTGGCGGGTGTGCTAAAATTAGAAAAGAAAGCCAAATTTATGATGAAGAGAGAATCAAGTCCAAAACAAACCGCGATCGAATTAATTAGAAATAGTAAAACCTTTCTAATTATTACCCATGAGCGACCAGATGGCGATGCTATTGGTTCTTGTTTAGCTTTGAAAAGAGCATTAGAAAAGATGGGTAAGAAAGTAGACGTGATCATACCAGATGAAACTCCGATCGATTATGATTTTTTACCTGGAATGGGAAAAGTTATCAGAGATATTAAATTAAACAGAGATCTAATTGTAAATATTAAAAAAGTTAGCCGTGTTTCATACAATAAGAGAGAAGATGGGTCAGTGGATTTAATTATAACTCCTAGCGAAGGCCAAGAGCTTAAAAAAAGTGATGTGGGGATAGATCTTGGTAAATCAAGTTATGATGTCTTGGTAATCCTAGATACTACAGACCTAAATCGGGTCAATGCAGTTTACGAAGAGAATAAAGAGATATTATCTAATACCAGGATTATAAATATCGACCATCATCCCACTAATAATGTCTTTGGCTCTATAAATATAGTAGATCCAATAGCTACTTCTACTTGTGAGATAATCTTTTCTTTAATTGAAGCTCTTGATAAGGACCTGATAGATACCGAGATAGCCACTTCGCTTTTAACAGGAATAATCAGCGATACAAATCGATTTCAAAATATCAATACCACACCGAAATCTCTCACAATTGCTGCACAGTTGATTGCATCTGGGGCGAATCGCTCTGATATTGTAAAAAATATGTTTCGCACAAAGTCAGTATCTACTCTAAAGCTTTGGGGGAAAATCTTGTCTAATATAAAAGAAGATCTATCCAATAAAATAGTATGGTCTACGATAAGTGCAAATGAGATGAATGAGGTTGGGGCAAATCAAACACAGACGGAAGGAATTATTGATGAACTTTTGTCCAGTGCTCCGGGCGCAAATGTAGTGTTGCTTTTGTCGGAAAAACTTCCAGGCTTGGTTACGGGCAGTATGAGAACGCTTTCGGATGATGTAGAGCTTGATAAACTAGCAACATCGCTTGGGGGTGGCGGTCACAAAAAAGCGGCTGGGTTCAAGGTTGAAGGAGTTTCCTTGCCGGACGTTGAGAAAATAGTAATTGGAAAGTTAAAGACCTATTTTAGCGGTGTAAAAACTGAGCTTCCAAAAGAAGAAAAGGTATTAGGAGTAGAAAAGCAAGAGGTAGTTTTTGAAAAACCAAAACCCAAGATTGTTGGACAGTCAATCGAACAACCAGTTCAAAAACAAAGCATTCAATTAGAAGACGATCTCTATGCTCCAGCTCTCTCAGATCTTGCTATGGAAAACCCAAATATAGTGGAAGGGAAGAGCTCGATTCTGCAAAAAATAGTTGAACAAAAAAGAGAGCCAAGAGAAGAATTGGATTTTGCTAAAATGGAACAGGAGTTAAGAAAACAAAAAGGCAGGGTTCCATCTGAAGAAAACCCAACACCAGGGGACTTGGAAGATTTTGATGAAGACTATGAATAATAGCGACACAAATGACGCGAATTTCACACGAATGTCACGAATGTTTTTGACATTTCTTAACATCTGTGCTATAATGGATGCAATAGTTTAAAAAGAACTTTTTGTTTCTATTATTTTCTTAGTTTTTTATTTTATTAATTTTTTATCTAATCATGTTATCTACTGAAGAAAAGAAGGCTGCAAGAGCAAAGATTTTAAGTCATGAAAATGATACCGGTTCTGCCAGCGTGCAGATCTCGGCTCTAACTACCAAGATTTTGAAACTAAACGAACATTTAAATAAAAATGCCCATGATTTTTCCTCAAAAAGAGGACTATTAAAAAATGTAGGGCAAAGAAGAAAGTTTTTGAAATATCTTCGCAATTCAGATCCGAAGAAGTATGAGGAAGTACTAGCTAAACTTGGATTACGTAAATAAATCAAAGTTCAAATCTCAAATCTCAAAACTGCAACTTAAAGTTAAAAACTATAAATAGTCTGTGCTGAAAGCACACCTAATCTTTGACATTTGAGATTTAAGTTTTGACATTAAAATATAATATTATTAAATTTCGAAGTATATTTATGACGGAGATAGAGTTTAGCATCGCAAAACGCGGTTCTGGCCCCTATATCTGTCAATGTACTCGAAGAAAAAAAGGAGCTCTTGTTTTGATTTAAAAAACAAGAAAATATAAATGAAAAAGATTGAAAGGTTTGAGTTGGATTTTGCAGGACGCAAAATCGTAGTAGAAACAGGACGCTTGGCACATCAAGCCAATGCAGCTGTGACTGTTCGTTATGGCGATACAGAAGTTTTGGTAACAGTAGTTTCGCCCAAAGAAAAAAGAAGCGAAGCGATTAATTTTCTTCCCTTAACGGTTGATTATGAAGAAAGAATGTATGCAGCCGGCAAGATTTCGGGTTCCAGATTTATAAAAAGAGAGGGGCGGCCAACTGATGAGGCTATTCTTACGGCCCGAATGGTTGACAGACCGCTTCGCCCTCTTTTCCCCAAAGGTTATTTTTGTGATGTTCAGGTTATTATTACTGTCTTATCCTATGATCCGGAAACAAATTCCAAGATTTCTTCGCTGACAGGTGCCTCTTTGGCTTTAGCGATTTCTGATATTCCTTGGAATGGGCCGGTAGGAATAGGAAGAGTAGGAATAATTAATGGTGAACTGGTTTTTAACCCTTCCGAATCTCAAATGGCCAAGTCTGATTTAGACTTGGTAGTAGTTTCTAATGCTGAAAAAGTAGTTATGATTGAAGCTGGAGCAAAACAAGTGCCTCAAGATAAAGTTTTGGAAGCAATTGAGTTTGCCCACAAAAATATTCAACCCTTAATAGAATTTCAAAAAAAGATTGTAGCAAAAATCGGTCAGAAAAAAAGAGATTTTGTTTTGGAAAAAGATGAGAAGTTGTATAAAGAAATTGAAATAGGATTTAGAGATCACTTGGATAAGATTTTTAAAACAACGGAAAAATTGGAGAGAGAAGACCTGATGAATGAAGCGATAAAATTAGTAAAAGAAAAATATGGTATCTTATCTGATTTGCAAGATGTAGATGAAAGAGCCGGAAGGGTACAAGAGGCAGTGGACTATTTCTTGAGTATTTTCAAAAAGAGAATGAGAGTGGATATTTTAGAAAAAGAAAAAAGACTAGATGGAAGAAAGTTAGATGAAATCAGACCTATAAATTGTGAGGTCGGGGTTGTCCCCCGTGTTCATGGGTCAGGTCTTTTTAACCGTGGGTACACCCAAGTTTTAAATATTTTGACTTTGGGGTCAACCGGCATGAGGCAGATTTTGGATACGATGGAGTCAGATGAGGAGAAAAAGCGCTTTATGCATCATTATAATTTCTCACCTTTTTCCGTGGGTGAGGCCAGACCTATCCGTTCAGCCGGCAGGCGCGAAATCGGGCATGGGGCCTTGGCGGAAAAAGCACTCGTCAATGTTCTGCCTTCGGAAGAATCATTTCCCTATACCATTCGCCTAGTTTCAGAGTGCCTTTCTTCTGACGGTTCTACTTCCATGGGGGCGACTTGTTCCTCTACATTATCTTTGATGGATGCAGGAGTGCCGATTACCGATCCGGTTTCCGGAATTGCCATGGGAATTATCACGGATGAAAAAGGAGGCTATAAAGTTTTGAGCGATATTGCCGGGGCAGAGGATGGCAATGGCGATATGGATTTCAAAATTGCCGGAAGCAAAAAAGGAATTACGGCAATTCAGTTGGATGTTAAAAATGATGGCCTAACTATACAAATGATCGGTGATATTTTCAAACAAGGGGAAATAGGCAGATTTCATATTCTTGAGCAAATGTTAAAAGCTATTTCTGCTCCTCGTCCGGAATTATCTCCTTACGCTCCACGCATTGAAACCATTCGCATCAACCCAGATAAGATCCGTGATGTCATTGGGCCCGGTGGAAAGGTGATTAACAAAATTATTGAAGATACAGGAGTGGAAATTGACATAGAACAAGACGGGCGGGTAAATATTTGCGCAGTTAATAAAGAAGCTATTGATAAGGCGCGCGCGATTATTGAAAGTCTAACTGCTGAGCCGGAAGTGGGTAAAGTCTATAATGGAAAGGTAATTAAAATAATGGACTTTGGTGCGTTTGTAGAAATTATGCCCGGCAAAGAAGGTTTAGTGCATATTTCTGAAATATCCGACGCTCGCGTAGAAAAAGTTTCCGACGTCTTAAAAGAAGGTCAGGAAGTTCAAGTGGTTTTGAAAGAGATTGATAGTATGGGGAGACTTAACTTATCTATGAAAAGGGTCAATGGCAACAATAAATAGTTGTTTCTAAATCTTGATCGCAGATAATTTAAAGTTTAAATCTCAAAATTTAAAATTGTGGTATGCCTTCGGCATAAACATATAACCATGGATCAAAAAGAAATAAAACTTTTTGTAGCAATGAGGGCTTTCGTGAAGTTTGGCGACAAGATTTTAATTTTGCGAGAATCGTCGGATTATAAAGAAGGCGCTAATGCATCTAGATATGATGTTGTTGGCGGGAGAATAACTCCAGGCGAACGATTTGATGAAAGCCTCCTGCGTGAAATAAAAGAAGAAACCGGGTTGGAAGTAAAAGTTGGTAAGCCATTTACAGTGGCTGAATGGCGGCCGATTGTTCGTGGGGAACAGTATCATGTAGTAGGAACTTTTTTTGAATGTGAAGCATTATCCGACAAAGTTGTTTTAAGTAAAGATCATGACGACTATCAATGGATTAAACCGGAAGAATATAAAAACCATAATATTATAAGAAACCTCAAAAAAGTTTTTGAAGCTTATCTAAATAATGGAAACTAATTTTATTCACAAATCAGCCGGGATCATAATTCGCGATCGGAGACTTCTTGTAGAAAGATCGCAAGGAAAAGAGTTTTTCGTTTCTCCTGGTGGTAAAACCAAGGGAGATGAAATTGCAAAAGAAGCTCTGGTCAGAGAACTGAAGGAGGAATTTAACATAGAAGTAAAGGAAGAAGATCTTACAGAGTTTGGAGCCTTTGAGTCCGATGCTGTAGGGAAAGAAAATACAAAATTGAAAATGGATGTTTTTATAGTTAAACGTTGGGAGGGTGAACCAACCCCAAGTAGTGAAGTCGAAGAAATTCGGTGGATAGAATCCAGCAATCCAGAAGGATTAAAACTTGGTTCAATTTTTGAACATGATGTGATCCCAAGATTAAAACAAATGAATTTAATAGACTAAAATAAATATGCCAGATGAACTAATTGATATTTACGACGAGAATAATAACCCAATCGGTGTCCAAAGCTTAAGGAACGAAGCACATCGAGACGGCCTATGGCACAGGGTTATTAATATCTGTATCTATAATTCCAAAGGAGAAATACTTTTGCAACTTCGCTCCAAAGACAAAATGATTTATCCAGATATGTGGGATATTTCAGTGGCCGGTCATATTGGTGCAGGGGAAGAACCTTTAACCGCAGCGCTTCGCGAAACCGGGGAAGAAACAGGATTAAACGCAAAAATAGAAGATCTGCATTTTTATAAAATTCGTCCCGAACAATATCAAAAAGGCGATGTAAATATGAAAGAATTTCTTTATATTTACCTTTTGAAATATGATGGTGACATCGCGAATTTGAAAATTCAAAAAGAAGAACTTCAGGAAATAAAGTTTATTCCCATTACAAAAATTGAAGAAGGGTTAAAGGCTGGCAGTAAAAAATATGCCCCTCACGGGGAGTATTGGGAGGATGTGATCGGAGAGGTTAAAAAAAAATTAAACAATTAAAATAATATAAGTAATATAATTATGATACAAAATCAAAAAAGGTATGGTCGGCAAGTGAGCCGTTCCAATCAATCAAATCAAGCAAGTTCTAACCAGCGGCCACTTACGGCTTATCATTCTCATGATGAGTCAAGGCAGGTTACGTCAAAACAAGGCGGCCAAAATCGCTTATCGAAAGGTGGAAGAGGAAAAAGTGATCGAGGTCGCAGAGGCGGACCAGAGCTAGTTAAGTCCCGTCATAATATCTCCACAAATTTTGGCGACCAATCTTATAGTGGCAAAGTTTTTTCACCTAAAAGAGCGAAACTCAAAATGATGTCACTGGGCGGAATGGGCGTAATGAATAAAAATATGATGGTCTATGAATATGATGATCCCAATCTTCCTGATGGAGGCGATATTATAATAGTAGACTGCGGTATGGGATTTCCTGATGCAGAAATGTATGGGATTGATTACCTGATTCCCGATATTACCTATCTCAAAGGCGATCGCAGAAAAAAAATTCGTGGCATATTAATCACTCATGGTCATGAAGATCATATTGGAGCGCTCCCCCACGTTTTGCCTGATCTCGGCAATGTTCCTGTTTTTGCTACCAGACTGGTTGGCGGCTTAATTGAAAAAAAATTATCTGAATATAAATTACTTCAGGGTTTTAAAGTCAGTATTTTTGATCCCGAAGAAACTTTGCGCCTAGGAGTTTTTAGAATTGAACCTTTTCGAGTGGCTCACTCTGTTCCGCAAAGTGTTGGTTACGGTATCCACACACCCTATGGATTAATTATTCATATGGCTGATTTTAAAATTGATTTGACCCCGGCTGATAATTGGGCTACCGATTTGGACAAGATAAAAAACCTAACTACTAAAGCGGGCGGGGCATTAATATTGGCGCTGGATAGTACAAATATTGAAGAAAAAGGGCATAGTTTATCATCTCGAAGCGTTGATGAAGGGTTTAATGAAATATTTAACTTTGCTCGAGGAAGGATTATTGTTGCTGCCTTTTCTTCCCAAATCTCTCGAATGCAACAAGTTTTGGATATGGCGGTTAGATATGGCAGAAAAGTAGCTATTTCGGGACGCAGTATGCAAAACAATGCTGAGATTGCTTTTAATCTGGGATTTTTGAAGGCACCGCCGGATCTCATTGTTAATATTCGAGATATTGGAAAACTACCCGATGATCGAGTTGTGATTATTAGTACTGGAAGTCAAGCACAAAATAGATCGGCTCTGATGCGCATGTCTATTGGTGAACATCAACAAGTTTCTATTAAAGAAAGCGATACTGTGGTTTTATCTTCTTCCCCGGTTCCGGGTAATGAGGATGCAATTTTTCGCATGATGGATGATCTAATGAGAATGGGGCCAAGAGTGATTCATAATAAAAAAATGGCAGTTCATGCAACTGGCCATGCTTTTTACGATGAAATTGAAATGATATATAAACTTGTCCGGCCAAAGTATTATATTCCGATTCATGGAGACTATCATATGTTAATTTCTAATCGTGATATGGCACTCTCTAATGGTATGTCGGCTGATCGTGTATTTGTATTTGAAGATGGCGAAGTGGTAGATATTGATGATCAGGGCGCAAGAATTTCCAAGCATCGCGTTCCAGTTGGATCTGTGATGGTGGATGGGCTTGGCGTTGGGGATATTGGGAATATAGTTCTACGAGACCGCCAAGCAATGGCGCAGGAGGGACTGTTTGTTGTCATTGCAACAGTAGATAGAAATAATGGCAAACTTCTTACCAGTCCTGATATTATTTCTCGCGGGTTTGTCTATATGAGAGAATCAAACGAATTGATCAATGGAGCGAGAAATGAAATCAAAAAAATCTTTACCAATTTCCAACAAGCCTGGAGCCCAGATTGGAAAAAAGATATCAAGGAAATCTTGAAGGAAGATGTTGGGAATTACTTATATAAAAACACCAAAAGGAGACCGATGGTGATACCGGTGGTGATCGAGGTGTAGGGTTAAATTCCAAAAAACAAATAACAAATTACAAACAAATTCTAAATTTCAATGACCAAAATCCAAAAATTTGGAATTTCGAATTTGGATATTGTTTGTCATTTGGTGCTTGGGATTTGTTATTTTATTAATTTTTGTGGTACTATGTGTATGTGCTAAACAATTAATTTTTATTATAATTCTAATATGGCAAAAAGAAGAAAAAGACCTACCTCTACGGGCCGGGGCAAGAACCAAAAAAGTAAGAGGGGTAAAAAAGAAAACGGCTGGGAAGTAGTAGAATTTAATATGAGCCAGGAAACGGCTACTGAGATTACAGCCATTTCTCTTGTTCTGTTGGGAATACTTTTGATTTTGAGTCTCACCGGAGTATTTGGCAGTGCAGGACAATCAATCGGTCTTTTTATCCATCAAGTCTTTGGTTGGATGGCGCCGGTTTTTGCTGTTTCGCTGATAATTTTGGGTATTATTCGTTTTTATCCGGATAAATACAAAATTGGTATAGCCAACTACCTCGGTTTTGCTATGTTTAGTCTTTGGCTTCCGGCCTTAATTCACCTTTTTATAGACTCGAACCGGTCTTATGAAGTAGCTCTGGACGGTGCCGGTGGAGGATTGATTGGACATTATATTGGTACATCGCTGAAAGATTCAGTTTCATTTACGGGGGCTTTCGTTCTTCTGATAGCTTTTATTTTGATTTCTCTATTGATTCTTTTTAATACTAGTTTCAAACGACTTCAGGAAAAATTGGAAATGGATTCATTAAAAACTGGAGACGGTATTCCAATCCCAAAACAGATGAGCAAGCTCAAAATAAACATGCCCCAGGTTTCACTCAAAGATAAAGCCGCGGGGAAGTTGAAGATTAACGGAGTAGACCCATCCTCCGCTAAAGCTACCGAGGGCAAGCAAGAAGAAAAGGTTAAAATTATTAAAGAGGAAGTGGATTGGAATTTTCCATCTATGGATCTGCTTGAGGATTCGAAGTATTCAGTAGATAGCGGAAATGTTACGGGCAATGCTGAAACCATTGCCAACACTCTATCCCAGTTTGGCATTACTGTAACAATGCAGGATGTAAATATTGGCCCGACTTTTACGCAATATACTTTAAAACCATCCGAAGGAACTAAACTTTCCAGGATTACAACGTTACAAGACGATCTTGCTCTCGCTCTTGCCACTCACCCAATTCGTATCGAAGCGCCTATTCCGGGTAAATCTTTAGTTGGCGTAGAAATTCCTAATAAAAAAGTGGCTTTGGTGCGTCTCAAAGAAATCTTATCTTCTGGAGAATATCGCAGCGCTCTGGATAAAGGAAACTTAGTTATTTCTCTTGGCAAAGATGTTTCCGGAACCCCCGCTGTGGCGGATCTTTCAAAGATGCCCCACTTGTTAGTTGCTGGCGCTACGGGATCTGGCAAGTCGGTTTGTGTTAACAGTATTTTATCCAGTCTTCTTTTTCAATATTCGCCCAAGGAATTACGCTTAATTATGGTTGATCCAAAAAGGGTGGAGATGACAAGTTATAATGGAATCGCGCATCTTTTAACTCCTGTAATTACTGAACCGGATAAAACTATCAATGCCTTTCGATGGGCGGTCACGGAAATGGAAAATCGCTATAAACTGCTTTCAGGAGCTGGAGCACGCGATATCGCAGGGTATAATAAAAAAATAAGCAAAGACGAAGAAAAAATGCCCTATCTTGTCATGGTAGTAGATGAGCTTGCCGACGTGATGTTGCAATCAGCCCAAGAAATGGAGGGATTAATTGTCAGAATAGCTCAAATGGCTCGTGCGGTTGGTATCCACTTGGTTTTGGCAACTCAAAGACCTTCGGTAAATGTAGTTACCGGCTTAATCAAAGCTAATATCCCTTGTCGTATTGCTTTTCGAGTAGCTTCCCAAATAGACAGTCGCACCATTTTAGATAGTGCGGGGGCGGAAAGATTAATTGGTAGAGGTGATATGCTTTTTATGGCCGGAGATGGCCAGAAACCAAAACGTATCCAAGGAGTATATGTTGATGATAGGGAGCTCAATGCGGTTCTAGATAATGTAAAAACCCAGCAGGAGGCTCAATATAATGAAGATGTTGTAAAGCCCCACAAAGCCCCAATTGGTGCTGGAGGAGGAATTAGTAGCGGGATGAATAGTGAGATAGATGATGATATGTATCAAGAGGCTTACGATGAGGTTGTTAGGTCTGGGAAAGCTTCCGCTTCGCTTCTACAAAGACGTTTAAGGGTTGGTTATGCCAGGGCTGCACGGCTCTTAGATCTGCTTGAAGAACAGGGGGTAATCGGTCAAGCTGATGGAGCTAGACCACGTGAAATATTAGTTAGCCGAGATGATGGCGGAACAGCGGGAGTTTATGATGATGATTGGGGAGAGGATAAAGAAGTTTAATATTTTAAAGTTTAAATTGTAAATTTTAAATTTAATGCAGGTAAAAACAAATAATATAAAAACTAGAAGTTTTTTATTTTCAAAAGATCTTTTATCATTTTTAAGAACAATTCAAATAACATTAATTAATAGAAGTATTATTGACCAACTGTTGAGAAGTGGTTTGTCTATAGGTGCTAATATTATAGAAGCTCAAGGAGCATCAAGTAATAAAGACTTTATAAACTATCTTTGTATATCATCTAAAAGTAGTCATGAAACAAAATATTGGTTGTATCTGATTTTTGAAACAGAAAACAGTAATACTAATAAAGAAAAAATAAAAGAATTTATAAAAGAAAATGATGAAATAAATAAAATGATCAGTGCTTCAATCGTTACTCTTAAAAAGAAAAGTAATAAGCAAAAATAAATTTAAAATTTAAGTTTTAAAATTTAAAATGTATGTCTGAATTTTCCTTCGATATTGTTTCACAATTCGATCGCCAAGAACTAGTTAACGCTTTAGATCAGACCAAGCGCGAGCTTGGTTATCGTTATGATTTTAATAATTCACCTTATGAAATAACCCTAGAAAAAGAGGAATTGACCATCAATGCTCAAGATGCCTATAAAATGAAGGCCGTCACGGATCTTATTCTTGCAAAACTAATTTCCAGAAAATTGGATACTCGAATCCTAGATTTTTCAGTTTCAGCTGAGCCCGCAGCTGGCAATACAGTTCGAAAAAAGGTAAAATTGATTGCGGGACTGGACAAAGAAAAAGCCAAAGAAATTGCCAAGGTTATCAATACCAGTTTTAAAAAAGTAAAAACCTCTATTCAGGGAGAAGAAATCAGGGTTAGCTCACCTTTTAAAGATACTTTGCAGGAAGTGATATCATTACTCAAAACCAAGGATTTTGGGGTACCACTGCAGTTCACAAATTATAGATAAAATAATCAACTTAAGTTATAAATATCACCGCCTTTGGCGGGATCCCGCCTACTATAATATTTTTAAATATATGTGGCGGGAAAAAATAAAACTAATAATAAAATCTAGCTCGCTTCAGGGCGGGCAAAGGAGGTGAAAAATGGAGAGAAGTTTTAATTACGACTTTACTACCAGTTCGTCATCGAACTGGAGCCCCGATCAGGCATCCGCAGTAGGTATGGGTTTATTTTTTGGCGCTTACATGGTTTTTATGCTTGTTTTGGCTGCGGTCATTTATGTGGTGTTGGCCTTGTCGCTTTACAAAATTGCTATGAAGACCAAAACCAATGTTGTGCACGCTTGGTTTGCATGGGTGCCAATACTTAATGTGATTTTGATGTTAAACATCGCTGGTTTTTCAGGTTGGTACATATTCTTGTTAATGATTCCTTTTGTAAATATCGTTTTTCTTATTTATATCTGGATGAAAATCTCAAAAGCTTGCGGCAAACCGGATTACCTAGGCATCTTAATGTTAGTGCCCTTGGCAAATATTATTCTGCCTTTGTACCTAGCTTATGGGGATATATTGGATAGCAAGAAATAACCTGTCTGGAATCTAGATAAAAAAGAAGCCTAAAATTAGGCTTCTTTTTATTTTATTTTGTGTTAAAATCGAACTAAGTTTTATAAGTTAAAAAAAAATGAAAAAGAAAAGATTAAAAAAGCCATGTCTCCACTGTAAAAAAGGTCAAACAAAAAAACTATTTAGTGTGTTTTTTATTCTCGCATCGATTTTTCTAATGATAGCCTTTATTTACCTAGGGTTTTTAAGAACCCGGGGGGCTGTTTCTTCTACTTTGTCGCAAACTGATTGGTCGGGTGGTCCAGGTCAAACAAATATGGTGGATGCCACAAAGTTTGTTTCTAGCAGTAATCTTGATTATTCTACTGCTAACCAATTGAAACTTAACCAAACCTTTGAGGCTTGGGGGGCGGGCGGGACAAGAGTTACAGCTGGTATGCCCGATGAACAAAAAGCCCCGCGATCAGTTGCTTCGGGGACTGGAGTAATTGCCACATTTATTGATATAAGGGCTGGCGGTTTAGCAGTTTCTGTACGTGCCCAAAGAATAAATACTGACGGCACAAGAGATGTTTTGTGGCCGGAAGATGGAGTGATAATTAAGACGAGCACGGACATCAGTACTGATCAGGTGCCGAAAATAGTTAGCGATGGAACAGATGGCGCGATTATTGTTTTTGAAGTTAATAGCGCTCTTTATGTCCAGAAAATTGATGTTGATGGTGACCCGCAATGGATTGATGGTGGAGTACAGATAAGTAGTTTTAATTGTGTAAATCATGATTTTGATGTGGTCTCTGATAATGCTGGCGGTGTCGATGTGGCTTTTAATAAAGGAAGCGGCGGTATCCAAGGGCAGAGGATTCTTTCTGATGGTAGTCTCTCATGGGGTAGTTCTGGCAAAGAGATAAGAAGTCCAGCAGGGGGTAGTATCGGTTTTGTATCTTTGGCTACAGACGGTACAAATGGATTTTATTTTGGTTATTATTTCAATCCTAACTGGAAAATTGATTTAATTGATGGAAGTGGTAATCCGCCCGGAGGGTGGAGCACTGTGAGTTTTTCTATATCCATTGGATCTTTTTCAACCCCGGTGATTATTTCTGATGAAAATTCCGGAGTGATTACTAGCTGGGAAAAAGATGGCGATATTTATATTCAAAGAATAAATAGTAGCGGTACGCAACTTTGGACTTCAGGAGGAGTAAATATTACTAATTCTGCCGATACGGACATAAAACCAAAAATTGCTTTACTTGATTCGGGAAGTGTTGGTGTTGCCTGGAGTTGGAAATTAAGTGGCGGCGGGGGTGATGATAAAAATATCTATTTACAAAAAATCAATCTTTCTGACGGGTCGGATTTTAGTGCTGATTGGCCAGCTGGTGGGACAGCCCTAATAAATCTTAATGGGGGACCAGCAAATCCTATAATTGCTCAGGATGGATCAGGTGGGGCTTATGTTTTTTGGCAAGTTGAAGATAGTGGTTATAAGCTAATGGGTCAAAGAATAGACAGCGGTAATTTACCCCATAATAGATGGATAGCTGGTGGAACTAATTTTGGCAACTTATCTGCTGAAAACGGCTTCTATTTTATAAATACAGGAGATAGCAGTAGTCTTTTTGCCAGTTTTGTAAACAATGCTGTTTATGTGCAAAAAATTCCTGATGAACCGGTTTTTTCCTCTCCGGGTTCTCTTATATCTTCCATTTTTAATGCGGGGGGTCAGATGAATTGGAATTCTCTTGATTGGACAGCAGATATTCCTACTGGTTCCTCACTTTCTTTTGAAACAAGAACATCAGAACTATTAGTTGTTGCTGCTACTAATTTTGCCTCTGACGGTACGCCAGACGCCGATAGCGCATTTAATGGAGGGCCTGGTTTTGATTTTCCAGCTGTGGCTGCTGTTGATGGAAACACATCGACTGGTTGGGTACATGATTTTACTAGTGAATCACTGCCGCAAAAATGGTGGCTGGGCTTTGGTAGCGCTAGAGACATAAAGAGAATAGTCATTAAAGAATTAGCAGTTCCAGGTGGCCAATATGCATACCCAATAACTTATGATATTGTAACTTCTACTGATGGTGTAAATTGGGGGAACATCATAGCTACTGAAGCCGATGATATTGACCTGACTAATAATTTAGAGATTGTTTTACCTTCCATAGTTAATACTCAATATATAGGTATAAATGTAAAAAGCGCCAATCTTGTTAATACCGGTGTGCCAACAGAAATAGCTGGTTTTTCTGAATTTGAAGTTTATGGCAGTGGCAGTGGCAGTGGTAGTTGGTCTTGCGAATGGGGTTCTTGTCCTACGATTATTCAACAAGGTTCCGGCAATACTCCTACATCTCCTGTCCATACTTCTTATACTGGCCCAATTAACTATGTTGATGGATCTACCATAATAAATATTCAACCAGCATTTGCTTTCAATATCCACGATCTTACTTTGGGCGATAGTACGAGATATGCATTTGTTTTAGCAAAAGATAATCCGATTAATTTTTCTATCGATCCCACAAGTAGCCCTGATACGTTGATAGTATATATTGAGGATATCCCAGATTATCCATTTTCTGGTACTTTTTCTGTTGGTCAAGCACCCGGCAATGGTGGTCAATATCTCATAGGAAGTTCAGGACAGAGTCTAGAACCTGGTCATAGTTATTATTGGGGAGTATTTCCAAGTTGGGCTGGCCATCAAGGAGCATATCCTGACAGTTTATATCAGGGTTGGAATAATTCCGATCCCTCCTTTATTTTAACCGGACTTACTGGTGGTTCAGGTTCTATCGATCTTTCTTTTCTTCCATCCGGTCAATATTTCCAATATAAAATCACTATGACTAGCGGCTCTACGCCTACTTTGACTGGGGTTTCGGTTTCTTTTGCTCCAATCACCCCTCCTCCCCCTCCTCCTACCTATTCTCCGGAACCAGTGGTAATCCCGTCTCCTCCCACACCCCCAGAAGAAACCACTCCTCCAGAAGAAATAACCCAACCATTAATCTGTTCCAATACTCTTGCTGAAGTTCAGGCCTCTCCTATTCCAGAATTTAATCCAACATGGGGGGTGGGTTATCCATGGGGAGGTAGAGTTCAATGGGCACTAGACCATCGGGCTGGTATTTACAAACTCTATCTAGATTATCTCGGAAGAGCTCCTTGTGCTGATGAAGTCAACTGGCAGCTCCAACACGATAGTGATATCAACAACATCCGCTACAATATTTTGATCAGTGAAGAATATATGAATAAAAATAAATAAAAAAGTTAGTTTTTCAAAAGAAGCCCAAAATAGGGCTTCTTTTTGTTTGATTTTTCTAGTAGAATATTTATATAAATAAAAATAATTAGGAGGTGATTAAGGAGGTTTTATGTCAGGCAAAAAAGAAGAAGAAAAAAAAGAGGTTTTAGTTGAGGAAAACAAAGAGAAAGAAAACACTGCCAAACAAAAAGCGGTATCATTAGCGCTTGATCAGATTCAAAAACAATTTGGCATGGGTTCAATAATGAAAATGGGCGATGTGCAAAAAGTAGATGTAGATGTTGTGCCTACTGGTTCGCTTTCGCTAGATCTCGCACTGGGTATCGGAGGAATTCCTCGCGGAAGAATTATCGAAATATTCGGGCCGGAATCTTCTGGAAAAACAACTCTCGCCCTTCACATAGTTGCCGAAGCTCAGAAAAAGGGAGGAATCGCTGCCTTTGTTGATGCGGAGCATGCTTTGGACCCAGAATACGCTAAAAAGATTGGGGTAATGGTTGATGATCTTCTTGTCTCTCAGCCAGATACGGGGGAACAGGCTTTGGAAATTACCGAAACCTTAATTCGCTCAAATGCGGTTGATATTATAGTAATAGATTCTGTCGCGGCTCTCACTCCTCGCGCTGAAATAGAAGGCGAAATGGGGGACTCCCATATGGGCCTGCAGGCTCGTTTAATGAGTCAGGCTTTAAGAAAAATTACCGGCGCTGTTTCTCGCAGCAATACCATTGTTATTTTTATCAATCAAATTCGTATGAAAATTGGAGTAATGTTTGGCAATCCGGAAACCACTACTGGCGGTAATGCTTTGAAATTTTACGCTTCTATTCGCCTGGATATTCGCAGAAAAGATCAAATTAAAGAAGGGGATATGGTAATTGGCAACCATGTAGTGGTTAAGGTTGTTAAAAATAAAGTGGCTCCCCCATTTCGCACGGCTGAATTTGATATTATGTACAATGAAGGCATCAGCAAGGAAGGCGATATCATTGATCTTGGTGTTAAGCTCGGTATTGTTGGCAAGTCTGGCGCTTGGTTTGATTACGGTGAAATGAAACTTGGTCAAGGTAAAGAAGGCGCAAAGCAATTCTTGCGTGAAAACCCAAAGATTGCCAAAGAGATTGAGAAAAAAATAATGGCAAGTGCGAAATAAAATGTTAATTACTAAAATAGAAGTCCAAAAAAAACGCAAAGATCGTTACAATATTTTTATAGATGGTGTCTTTCGATTTGGACTGGATGAGGGCGTGGTTGCGCGATTGGGATTGTACGAAAAAAAAGAAATCGATGAAGAGGAAATTGAGCAAATAGAAAAAGAAGAGGTAGTTGCCAAAGCTTTTAATGCAGCGGTTAATTTTCTTAAAAATCGCGAGAGATCTAGGAAAGAAATTAAAGATAAATTAAAAACCAAAGATTATTCGGAAAATGTAATTGAAAAAGTTTTGGAAAAGTTAGAGCGTTTGGATATAGTTAATGATAAAAGATTTGCGGAAATGTTTGTGCGTGATAGAATGAAGTTGAAACCGAAAGGAAAAAAGGTTTTGAGTTTGGAGTTGGCGCAAAAAGGAATTGATAAAAATATCATTGAAGAAGTTTTGCAAGATTTGCTTGGTGGCGATAGTGAGCTGGAATTGGCGAAAAGAGTTTTGGGAAAAGTAGAGAAGAAATACGCAGGACTTGAGGGAAGAGAAAAAAAAGATAAAATTATAAAATATCTATTAAGCAAAGGGTTTGCATATAATATAATAGAAGAAATTTTTAATTTTTAATTTTGTAATTTTTAAATAATGTTCTAATTTTATAATTTTTAAAAATTAAGACATTAAAATTTATTTATAAAATTAAAAATTCAAAAATTAAAAATTATATAAAATTATGATTCCTCAAAACCGCACCAAAATCGTCGCTACCATCGGTCCTGCTTCCGGCAGTAAAAAGATGCTGGAGAAAATGATTGATGCTGGCATGGATATAGTGCGCTTCAATTTCTCTCATGGCCAATATGAGGTTTTTGAAATGTGGCTAAATTCTATAAGAGAAATCGCGGCAAAAAAGAAAATCAAAATTCCTATCATCCAAGATCTGCAAGGACCTCGGATTAGAATTGAGTTTGATCTTCCGAAGAAGGGGTTGAAGCTGGAAGAAGGACAGGAAGTCCACATTGGTTACGGTAAATATAAAAAAGGTTTTATCCCGATTGATTATAAAAACATTGTTTCCGATGTAAAGAAGGGGGACAGCATACTTTTAGATGATGGCTTGGTTGAGCTGCGGGTTATTAAAACCAAAAAAAAACAAGCACTTACAAAAGTGATTGTGGGAGGCCATATTTATCCCCGCAAAGGTGTTAATATTCCTAATGTCAGATTACGTTTAAGTGCTATAACCGAAAAAGATAAAAAAGATCTTGCTTGGGGAATGTCTCATGGTGTTGATTATGTTGCGCTTTCTTTTGTACGAGATGCTAATGACCTGAAAAAGCTTAGAAAGTTATTAAGAAATAAAAAAGATATAAAAATCATCGCCAAGATTGAGAAGCCGGAAGCGGCGAGAAGAATTAAAAGCATTTTAAAAGTAGTGGATGGTATCATGATTGCTAGAGGTGACTTGGGTATAGAAATAGGAGTAGAGAAAGTGCCTGAAGTTCAAAAAGATATTATTAAGCAAGCAAAAAAAGCTAAGAAATTGGTGATTGTTGCGACTCAGATGATGGAATCGATGATAAAAAATCCATCGCCCACCCGCGCTGAAGTTTCGGATGTAGCCAATGCTGTTTTTGATCATACTGATGCAGTAATGCTTTCGGGAGAAACAACGGTAGGCAAGTACCCTGTTCAAACAGTGGAAATAGCAGAAAAAATCATTGGCGAGGCAGAAAAGGATTAAAAAAGTTAGCTATTGACTTGTTTTCCATTGGATGGTATAATTTTTACAGATTTTTAAAAATGCCGGTTGTGTTCATAATACTCTTCCTGTCTCTCGTCAAAGAGTATCCTGTACGCATTATGCCCTTATGCGTCATTGTACTTGGAAACGAGGGATAGGAAGAGACGCCCTCAAACAACCGGCACTTTTTAGGAGGCCATTCTTTTAAATCAGTATGGCCTGCTAGGAAGTAAGAGAGAAGAAAACCAAAGAGAAAAGAAAGGCAGGTGGTGTTGCAAAAAGCAAACTGTTGTATGTAGTAGGGGGAGAAAAAAGCAGATGTATCTTAAAATCCAAAGCAAGAGACCTCTTATGAGAGGCTCTTGTACTGAAAGGGCAAAGGGCATAACAAGTATGGCAAGAAAAGCAATGGAAGTACCAAGAGAACAATTGATGACGGACGAAGAGGTGGACGCACTGATTCTCGAGTTCACGGACGGTCGGGGATTGCCGGGAAAGGAAGTGCGTCTTACCGGAAAGCCAAGAGGAATGCTTTTTGACCTCGGTTCCAACAGCCTTATCCCGGTGCCAGTTGGGCAAGGGCAAGCCGCCGCTATTATTAAATCGCTTAGGGGCGGCGTGGACAAATCATACCAGCCCGAACCGCTGCAAGCAATTTAAATCCGAAGACATTTTTCGGAGATTCACAGGGGGAGTCATTCATTCGTGGCTCCCCTTTTTCATTTCTTATTTTTTATGCTAAAATATTCTTTTAAATAGGTTTATTGTATGTCAGAATTTTTTGAGATAAATGGCGGAAGAAAATTAAAAGGAATGGTTAAGATCAGCGGGTCAAAGAACGCCGCTTTACCGATAATGGCAGCTACGCTAATTGAAAAGGGAGAATACATCTTAAAAAATATTCCAGAACCCAAGGATATTAAAACAATGTCTGATCTTTTAGTTGGCTTGGGTTTAAAAATAGAAAGGTCAGAAAAAAATACGCTTAAAATTACCAATCCTGGCAACCTCAAACCTTTTGCTTCTTATGATTTGGTAAAAACCATGAGAGCCTCTTTTGTTGTAATGGGGCCGCTTCTCACAAACTATAACAAAGCCATAGTTTCTCTACCCGGAGGTTGCGCCATTGGTACCAGGCCAGTTAATTACCATATCAAAGGCTTCGAAGCTTTAGGAGCCAGAATAAAAATAGATCGGGGTTATGTGATTGCTGAAACCGAAGAATTAGTGGGAACAATGATCAATCTTGATTTTCCTTCTGTTGGGGCTACTCAAAACATCATGATGGCGGCTGTAAAAGCCAAGGGGAGGACTATAATTGAAAATGCTGCCCGAGAGCCGGAGATAGAGGACTTAGCAAACTTTTTAATTAAGATGGGGGCAAGGATTTCGGGAACGGATATAGGTAGGATTATAATTGATGGCGTAGAACGATTAATCCCTTGTGAATATGAGATAATTCCAGATAGAGTCGAGGCTGGGACCCTGGTTATCGCTTCCGTGCTAACTGGAGGAGAGGTTAGATTCAAGAATGTAAGGCTTGATCATCTCGATAGTTTTAGATTAAAGCTGGAAGAAATGGGCTGCCGGTTTCAGGAAATAAAAGGGGTTTTGAAGGTTTCAGGGGAACTCAAGAAATTAAAACCAGTAAAAATCACAACCTTGCCCTATCCCGGTTACCCAACTGATCTTCAAGCTCAAATAATGGTTTTGCTGAGTTTGGTGAAAGGAACGAGTGAGATTAAGGAAACTCTTTTTGAAAATCGTTTTATGCATGTGCCAGAATTAAGCAGAATGGGTGCAGACATAAAAACAGATGGTAATATCGCGATTATAAATGGGGTAGAAAAATTGACTGGTGCCGAGGTTATGGCATCAGATTTACGAGCTGGCGCAGCCTTGGTTTTAGCGGGGTTAGCGGCAGAGGGGAAGACTTTGGTTGACAGAATTTATCATATTGATCGAGGATATGAAAGACTAGAAGAAAAATTATTTTCTCTAGGTGCGGAGATAAAAAGAATAGGGAAATAGTTTTGAAGGGGTCGCACCCGCCCAAGGCGGGTAAATAGTGGCCTAGCCTGTCCGCCTAGGGCGGATGCGCCATAATTGATATGTATTATGTTTATATAATTTGCAGTCAAAATTTAAATAAAAGATACGTAGGTTTTACTTCAGACTTAAAAAGAAGAATAATAGAACATAACAATGGTTATTCGGAATTTACTTCTAAGGGAATTCCCTGGAAATTAATCTATTATGAAGCTTTTTTGTTTGAAGAAGATGCCATAAGGGAGGAGAAGTTTTTAAAATCGGGTAAGGGTAGAGAGCGGATAAGCATGTTATTTGGAAGGTTCGCATAGTGGCCTAGTGCGCCATCTTGGAAAGGTGGTTGACCTGTAAGGGTCTCGAGGGTTCGAATCCCTCACCTTCCGTTACAATTTTATTAATTAATATTTAACTATGGATTATAAAGAAGAATCATTGAAAAGGCATCTGAAGTTTAAAGGTAAGATTGAAATCAAAAGTAGGTTTCCGGAAATAAAAACAAAGGATGATTTGAGTATTGCCTATACCCCGGGTGTTGCGGCAGTAGCATCACTTTTAGCTCAAAATCCTTCCCAGGCTTATAATTATTCAATCAAAGGAAATACTATTGCCGTGGTTTCAGATGGCTCGGCGGTTTTGGGACTGGGCAATATTGGCCCGCTTGGTGCGCTGCCTGTCATGGAAGGAAAGGCACTGCTTTTTAAAGAATTTGCTGATGTAGATGCCTACCCAATCGTTCTCGCGACTCAAGATACGGAAGAAATTATTAAGATAGTAAAAGCCATCGCGCCTACTTTTGGTGGAATAAACCTGGAAGATATTTCTTCGCCACGATGTTTTGAAATAGAAGAAAGACTGATAAAAGAATTAGATATCCCTGTTTTTCATGATGATCAACATGGAACAGCGATAATCATTTTGGCAGCGCTAATTAATAGTCTCAAGCTGGTTAAAAAACAGAAAGAAAATATTAAAGTTGTTATCTGTGGTTCTGGTGCAGCCGGCATAACCACAACTAAATTACTGATTAAATTTGGAATTAGAAATATTGTATTAGTTGATTCAAAAGGTATCCTATCAAAAAGCCGCACTGATTTGAACGAAGCCAAGGTAAAAATGTTAGAAATGACAAATCCGCAAAATATTGAGGGTGATTTAGGGAAAGCTTCTAAAAATGCAGATGTTCTAATAGGCGTCAGCGCCCCAGGCATATTCAAACCGGAATTTATTAAATCAATGGCCGAACAACCCATTATTTTTGCTATGTCCAACCCGATTCCAGAAATCATGCCGGATTTGGCTAAAGAAGCGGGTGCCTATATTATAGGTACTGGCAGAAGCGATTTTCCCAACCAAATCAATAATGTACTTGCTTTTCCGGGTTTATTCCGAGGATTGCTCGACAATAGAATCAAGGTAGTTACCGACGAAATAAAAATCGCTGTAGCCGAAACATTAGCAGGGTGTGTGAAAAATGAGGAACTTTCTATAGATAATATAATTCCAAGCGCCTTGGATAAAAGTGTTGTAAGATCAATTTCGGAAAGGTTGGCTGACTTTAAAGCCGAATAAGAACCATTATAAAAAATGGCCTAAATAAGCAAAAAACCCTTGACAAATCAAGGTTTTTTTGATATACTTAACATACTAAGGTTACTTAAAAATTTATATGAAAGGCGCACCCAAAGGGTGCGAAAAGGGAAGAAAATGAAAAGAGCAGCAGCAGTATTAATTGTTTTAATAGTAGGCCTTCTCTTGTTCGCCTCTTTGGCGAGTGCGGAAGAAAAGTCCTCAATAATCCCTCCCCCCAGCCCCAAGGTTTCGCGACTTGAAAGAGCCGCAGAGAGAATGAAATCATGGGGAAAGAGGATAACCACTGCATCTAACCCTCGCCTCTCCTCTGTTGGTAAGGGCCTTCTACTTTCCCAAAGCTCCTTTGTAACGGGGAGCAAGAGTAAGGTAAAAGTTGTCTGGGTGCGATCCCAAACGGAGAATCTTATCCTCGAGGTGAACAAAGAGGGCACAGCCTCTATCGGATACACTATTAGTTTCTAGTGTATCCCCAAGCATCTCGATGAAACGAAATCGTTCACCAGGTAGCTGGTGAACGATTTTTTATTTGATTGATCTTTTTAATCTTAACGAGACTCTTTTTTTGTGATAAAATAAGGAAGAACTTTTTGCGGAGAGGTGCCTGAGTGGCTGAAAGGGACGGTTTGCTAAACCGTTATACGGGGTTAAACCCGTATCGGGGGTTCGAATCCCCCCTTCTCCGTTTATCGTGATAGTCGGCGTTTTTTTGAATAACATAGAAGGGTTTTTTGACTGTAATAACCAGTTTTTTATCCTTCAGCACGAAGTCCGAACCAAAGGTCTGCAGGACTTTTTGTTTTTCTTCAATTCCGCCAGTTTCAAATAATTCTTTCGCATAGTAAGCGAAAATAAATGTATCCTCAACTAGTTCGAGTCTTTCTCCGGATCTATCATGAACCCTTTGAATTTTATCATTGATCAATTTACCTTCCTTTTTCAATTCTCTTTTGAATCGATCATATTCTTCCTCAGAAAATCTTTTAGCAATCAGCTGTCTTGAAAGGTTATCCATTCCCTCCTTATTGTCTAGTACTTGGGATTGCAAGCTTTTGAGTATTTGTGTTTCAGTGTAAATTTCTTTATTGTTATATTCTTTAACACCCTCAAGAATAATTTCATGAAAATCATCAGGTATTCTAATTGTTTTCAAAACCTCAAGCATTTGTTGCTTTAGTTCCTCCTCTTGAATAACCGGCTGGGAACATTTTATATTAGAATTTGTTCTAGTGCAGTGATAGTGAATATACCTACGCACCTTATTGTTGGTTATATTGTGTCGTTCTCTTGCTTCAGCAGTAATAGGGCAACCACATTCACCACACCTTATAAAGGATTTATAAGCAAAAATATTTTCTGCCTTTTTGCCTCTTGGTTTTCCCGACTTCCCTAATATCTCCTGTACCTTATCATATTCTTCTACGGTAACCATTGGTTTATGTTTTCCCGGACATAGGTTATCACTACCAGCAGGATATCCAAACTGGCCATAATAGAACGGATTGGTAAATATTCTATGCAGTCCAGCTTTAGACATTGGCTTATTGCCTTTTCTCTTTGTCTTGCGCGTAACAAACCCCCAAGAATCTAGTTTCTTTTTAACATCATTAAGTGTATAAATTCCTTTCATCATCTCTTCCCATGCCTTCCTCAATAGACTAAATCTGTTTTTATCAACTATTATTGTGTTGGCTCCTTTACCCTTACGACTGTTGTTGCGATACCCTTGAGGGGCAGGGCCGGGCTTCCAGCCCATTGCAACCTTGCTTCGTAGTCCTCGCTTTACTCCCACGGATAGGTCACGAACATATTGAGTGCTCATTCCGAATTCAAAGCTCATCATCAACACATTATCTGTTGGGAGATACTCTCTGTCATATGTGCGAATACTCTTTATTTTGCCTTCTTGGAGTAACCACATTATTTTACCGCCATCCATGGGGTTTCTAGCTAAACGATCGAGTTTCCAACAACAAATTCCATTCGCCTTTCCTTTCTCGATATCATCTATCATTTTATTGAATATAGGTCTTCCGGGTTCTTTTGCTGTTCGTGATTCTTCTAATACTTCAATTACATTTAATTTATTCTTATCTACAACCTCTTTCATCTCTCTCTTTTGGTCGCCAATAGAAAGAGTTTGCCGATCATCATCTTTTGTTGACTTTCTGGCATACATAAAATATTTTATCTCATCATTTTTCATAATTTTCTCCAACTAAATAGGACAACCCGGGTTGACCCAATCACTTTTCCCAAAGGATAGCACTATTGGCCGAGTTGCCCTATTCAGGGGTCAATAGTGCATAAAAAAACCTTTGGTTATAATACAAGTGTGGGTCAACACATTAATTATATTGTATTTATGAAAATAAATCCATATTTATTTTCTTTGAGAACTTTAATCTGGCATTTTAGGCGCTACCAACAGATACGCCTCTATTAACATGACCAACATGACCCCTGCATCAGTTTCAGATATTTCCTCGTTGTAGTTTTTCTTCCAAGCTAGCTGGAACTTCTGTATTATTTTTTTTGATAGCAAGGTTCCACATCGGTCTTTAGTTGGTTCATCTTTATATTTCACCCTTTAACTTCTTACTTTTACAAAGACATCTTACTTTTATGGAATCGAGAGTCATCTTCTTTATCACCTGTTCTTTTTCAAACTTTCTATTTTCTATTGGAATAGCATTGTCATAAGAACGATAAGGATACGAATGATCATAGCTAGCAAATAGTACTGTAATATGGTTTGATTCTAAATCTCCCTTTCTCTCTAGGAATGTTACAGTGCCTTCGGACATTAATTCTGGCCTGTCAACCAAGAAGTAATCTATTGAATTTCTAACGCTAAATAAAATAGCTTCATCTAATATTTTATTTTCTTTTTCCATATAAACCCCTTCATCATTGTTTCCACTCTCAACAAACACCTTAACTATCTCCATCTTATTTTTTTCAGCATAATCTTTGCATTTATTGATCTGACTCCTTACATCATTATTATAATTATAGTTTTTCCGTGCATAGATTACGGCTGTTTTTGGTAATTCCTCATATATATTTTCCATCTTTAAATTTTATTAATATTATAATTTGATAAAAGAATTTATTATTTTTCAATTATCATTTTTTGATTTAACTCTTTTGCTCTTGCGTTATTTTCAAATTCAAACATAGCAGAAGCAAAATTTGATATAAGCACATCAGATATTTTTCTTTCCGGCAGTATATTGATACCTTTATTTTCTATTTCCGCTCTAATTTGGGTATAATATAGGCCATTTCTCGATATTCTTTCATGATTATCTACAATTATCTTATCTATTTTATTAAGACGACAGTATGCCACGGCCTTTTTTAGTTCCTCTCGGTTTTTCAAGGGAACGGAATCAGAAACACCAACATCAGAGAAAACAAGATCTATTTTGAAATTATGCTTTTCTGCATATTCGTTGCATTTCTTGATCTGGTTAATAATACAATCAGACTTATTAGTTCCTTCTGTGCTGGCAGTTCTCGCGTAGATTACTGCCTTATCTAATTTATCGTTATTTGACATTTTTTTATAATTTATTTATAATTACTAACAGTTTAGGGGACGCACACCGTGCGTCTCTTTTCTTTTATTACCCGTAGTCGTATTGTCCAATTTTGTTGATTTGCATCTTTTTTTTTATTAATTTTGTAGCGATGCGACGATGTTGAAAATGATTGGCAAAATACCATATATATCAATCAAGGGGTGGCTTTCAGATGTCATCGCATAGCAACAAATTGTTAATCGATTATTTTGCTTTAAAACGGTAAATCATCTTGTTTCGTTGGAACTTCATTTGCAGTACTTGGCTGTTGCTCGTTTTTCTTCCTGTCCTCAAGCGCATCTTCCATCATATTGGTTAGCTCCTGCATCTCGGGGGTGCTTGTTGGATTAATTTCTTCCTCCGATAACAGTGCACCAGATATAGGATTATAGATCCCCTCAATAGATTCATTGGGAAAGTCCTTTATTATCATATGAAGTTCAGGAAACAGGGTTTGCTCCTCATATCTTTTGTTTGGGTTGATCCTATATTTTGCGGCTTTTCTACCCTTGCTCTCTTCTTCGGTTATAAAATAGCCCTTATCTGAAGCAGGCGCCCTCCATTTACTAATAGTGGACTTATCCAAAGATAATCTATCAGCCAGATCTTGGTCCGTAAAAGAAAAATCGCCAGCACAGTTTTCATTTTCCATTTCGATTGCTTTTTCAATTAGATCCTTTGTTTTTTCAGGTATTTCAAGAATGGTCTTTATAAAAGACATTTCGCTAATTAGTTTAGCAATGTAATAATCAGCAAGGGTGGCTATAATATATTGCTTTCCATTTATCTCTTCTTTTCTTCTTTGGTATTGGTGAAAAACCGCTACAATCTCAATCAAGGAAAGTAATTTTGAATAATCGCGCCTGATCCTTGTAATTCTTTTAACTTCGAAGGGAAGTCTGTTTCTAATAGATTGCACGAAAGGTATTTTTACCTGATAGGCCTGGAGAACGCGCTGTATGTTCTGCCACTCTTTGGCATTAAACTCTTGGTGGTTTTCATCTGGTAAGTATTGATTGTTTATGCTATCTAGAATTCTGTCGGTTTGGGGCAATGAATGGTCAATAAAAATGCTTAATGATCGAGTTTCATTCTCGGCGTTAGTAGACGACTTGGTGGTGGTTTCAATAATACCAATTGGTCCCTCCACAATTCTTTCTTCGGTTAGATGTTTGCCAGTTTCCGGATCTTGAATTACAGATTTTAATCTCAATTCTCCTTCACTTTGAAAGCTTCTCTTTGCATAATCAACATTCTCACTGCCATGAATTTCAAAAAATATAATAATTTTATTTTTATAACAATCAGTTTCACCATAGTATAATGCTCGCGAGGTCATATCTGTTACTGCCTCATAGGCGTTTTTTGGGAAAATTTTAACTATCTGCGTAAGAGGAAAAGATTTTCCGGAAGAACTATCTCCTTTAATCTCTAGAGAAAGAGGTTTTTTCAATATTCTAGATGTTAGTACGAGGTATATTATGAGGGCGTTTGCTTCTTCACCGACAACATTAAGTTTTTTTATGGCTTGAAGTATATCAAAAAGCAAGGTTGGGCTTCTTAATTTATTAATTGAATCCAATTTTTCTTCTGCTGTTAGTTCTACTTCAATTTCAATCTCTTTTTTTCTAGCTTCGTTATTAATCTTTAGTACTTCAAATTTAACCGCTTTTATAAGATTGGCTACCCCTGGGTTTGTTAATCCAAACTTGTCTTTTACTTTACTTTTTAAATAATCATAAACGCCGGCTTCATCCAATCTAGTTAGAAGCGATATTACTTCTTTCAGTTCGGCTGTAAGACGAGAGCGGTCGGTATCTGTTGGGACTTTTTCTAGTGCGTTATCTAATAATTGAAAAATATCTTCCTGAACCTCATCTGTTTTTTCTGTGGGTTTTAGTATTATACTTGGGTCAGTTTTAGCTCTTTCTCTTAAAACCGCTTTGATTTGTTCTATTGAGTTATCTTGGACTCGATTGTTATCTTCTTGTTCTTCGGTCATATGTATTAATTTTAATAATATTTTATCTCTGATATATAAAACTTTTTGTTTCCTTGAGAGAATTGAAGTAAGCAAGGGGCGATGTCCTAGCCGTGTGAGACCAAAAAGCATTAATGTGTTTTTCTAGTTCACAATCTTTTTTAATGTAAAAGATAACCTGTCGACCCCTATTCTCCGTGTTTATGATTTGATATCCAACCGTTCTCAAATAAGCAACTAAGGACAGTTCCGAAGAAGCGAAGTATAAATTTTCATTTGAATTTTTCTTCATATATATTTCTTAATAATAAGACAACTTCGTTTTATCATATTAGTAGTGTCACCCGTAAGTATAAAAAGGTAAAACAAAAAAGAGCTTATTATAGCTCTTTCTCATTGGTTTATTATCCCCAATTTTAGTAGGAGAGTACTACTCCTCTACTATTTTGATTTCATATTTTAACCTGTTAATTTCATATCCTGTCCCTGCAGGGTCTCCATTTATCAAATCTTTAATAGTCTTCGACATTTTTCTTATTTTTATTTGCATTTTACCTATTTTCCCTCTAGTTTGTTTGGCAGTTTCGTCGCCTAGCTCATCTTTTATTTTTGAAGTTTTATATCTCGTGGTGTGGTTGAGCAGTATTTTAAATATCTTATCCTCTTGCGTGCCTATAACAAATCTGCAATGATGTTTTTTATCGGCCTTGGAATCAAGGTAGAGTTCCCCTATTTTTTTATTGTAGAATACAATTGTACGCTTTATTGCGAGCCCCGCTTTAGTGGGTATTTGTTGGTGCGTTGTTTGTGGATCTAATTTGTTATCATTCTGATATTTTTTCAATTCTTCTATAATTTCTCCCAAATCCATACCAATATACCTTAAATGGTCGTATATCTTATTATAAATATTAAGCTCTACAAACTCTTTTTGCTTTTCTGAATAGTTATTATTGGAATCAATACTTCTGTTCCGTACTTTGCATGTTTCTAGCGACAATTCCCATGATTGCGAAGCAATATTCTTGATATTTATTATATCGGATTCTTTTATCTTTTTAATTTTAATTTCCGGCAATCTATCATCTAATATTTTAATCAGAAATTTAAACAAGCTCATGCTTCTTTGGACTTTGTCTTCAAGGTCTGGGTGATATGATTTAATTTTATAAATCTTCGGCCCCAGTTCTAGATTATTACTTACCCAAGAACTAATCTCTTTCGTTTCTTCAAAAACTTCTTCTAGTGCTTTGCACAACATATCAAATGTTGCAATTGAATAATTATATTCAATTAATGGATCATTTTTATTGATTTCCATATATTTAAATCTTAATATTAATCTTTTGTAGAATTTCCGCTCCAGCTGTCTGGCCCAGTAGTATTGTGGGATTTCTCACATTTTTGCCGGGAATTTAAAAAAGGGATAATTTGTAAAAACTTGGAAAAAATCTAAATAACCTGAAGATTCTGGGTATTTTGATACTTTACATACTCAAGTGCAAGCTCTATCTCAATAACCCTTCTTAACCCCTCTGGCAGTCGCAGGCTGTATTTATCATATTGGTCAGTCATCCTTCTATACCCCTTGGTTAAAGCATTTCTATAAAAGATTCTCTTTGGTTTAGGGCACTTATCCGCAATAGCAAACATCCGATTAAATATATAGAAGTATTGACCCTGTAAGGTATTTTTATTAATGAAACTTATTTCATAGTCAATATGGAGGCACTTCCGGCATGCGAATCTGGAGGAACTTTTGCCGGCAATAAGAAACATGATATTACAGGGTTTACTGCAATGAGGGCAGTAGAAGCGCCACATAGTTCCAAAGGTAACCTCTTGGTAAGCTAATTTGATAGTTTGTGAAGTACCTCGATCCAAATCACTATTATCTTTTTCAACAAAGAACAGTTCAATTTCATCTGGGTTGGTATTGAGGTTGACAGCATAGCTTATTTTTAACTCTCGGGGGTACTTTTCCAATATAAAACTACCTTTTTTACCAGTCAAAGATTTGCTCTGCTCTCCATGCGGACAATTTCCATATCCTTCACCTTGCGGTTTTAGGAGTTCTTTTCCAAAATCTCGCAACCTTAATCTGAAGGTGTCTTGGGTAAATATTCTTTCCGACATACTTCTCCTTGGTTTTTCCTCTGTTGAAGGTAGAACTTCAGGGGCTAATTGTTGTGTTTCTACTATCATAATACGATTTTATTGAGTATAGCCGTGCTTTGTTAGTAGTACTTGTATGCTGTCCATTATATTGGAACCTTTTGGCATTGTGTTTTTAGGTACATTTAATCCCAGCTTTCTCATTCTAGTTTTATAAGTACCAATTAGTCCGGGTTTAACCCCCAATATTGCCGCCAATTCAATATTGCTTATCTGATTGTTTTTACAGACAAACAAGATCTGCTTATCGTTTAATCTTCTTTTTCTCATCTTTTTATCACTTATTACTAATATTTCTATCTATATTACTATTATACCACATTTTTTGAGTACTCTGGCTGAAAATTGGCACTTGGGTGTATGGTATAATGAGATTAGGAAGAAAATTATCAATTAACCTATAAATTATGAACAAATCGAATAAAAAAGACTTCTTCGATAAGCTAGCAGTGGAATGTAGGACTATGGACACAAACAGTGTTGCGCATACATACAATGGGTTGGTGCGCCTGATAAGAAATGAATTACCAAAAAGAAAAATATTGGAACTTCCGGAACTCGGAATTATCAAAATTATTGATGCTGATGATGACGGCTATATTCAGAAATATGATACTAAAACAAAAACTATTAAAGCAGTTAGAAGATCGCCATCATTAAGGTTTAGTATCAACAGTGGGTTAAAGAAGTCTTGCAAATATGCACTAAACGATATTTGGAGGAACTAACCCCACCTTATTATTATTGGCTTAATAAAGGACGGAGATATTCTGTATTTTTTGTTAATTTTATATGCTATATTTTAATTATTAAAATAAATATATGAATAATATAAATCCTTACAGCTATGATGGTGATATTCCTTTACGCGTGCAGTTAGGGGGAAAAGACCTAACACTTCTTTATAATGGAATAAAAATGTTAACAAATATTGAAGTTGGAGAACTTACCCTGAATATCATTTATGCTGATAGCAAAGTCAGTATAACCGACAATTCTAATAACAAAGAAAGGATAATTAAAGAATATCCGATACAGAAAATGAAGGAAGCGAAAAAAGAATTCAAAAGGTTAATCAAACAAAAATCACAAGGTAAGGAAATAAAGATTAAAGATTCAAATTTTCAGGGGCTACCTAAACCACCTAATAAAAACAACTTCATGTTGGTTACGCAACTAAATGAGTCATTAGTTATCTATGATTTAAGAGGAAAGGAACCGAAAGAAGTAATGCTATTCCCTAATAATCAGTACAAAAAAGCAAGGATAGAGTTGTTAAAGTTAGAAGTGGGGAGTAAAAAGAGTCTAAAATAAAATATGGGCCTCATTGTTTTTTGGTAATAAATGAAGTAAAATATGAATATATAATTATTTTAAGGAAATATATAAATTCCGAGTTAATTTTTATTACAAATAAATATGGCAAAAAAAATCGATTACAACAACTGGTCAAAAGATGAACTGATTAAGGAAATAGTAAAGATAAAAAGCACAACATACGGGCTTGTTTGGCATAGGGACTTACCTGAAGAAAAGATTGATATTCTAGTCAATCCTGATGCGCGCACACCAAGTGAGATGTTTCCGAATGAGATGGCAGGCAAACCATTTCCTGTTCTAAAAGAAGTTAAGAGTAAGGCAATCGAATCGGATAAATCCAAACTCATAAATCTCTTGATTGAGGGGGATAATTATCATTCTCTTGCTGTCCTCAATTTCACACACCGTGAAGCGATTGATCTAATCTATATTGACCCACCTTATAACACTGGTAATAGAAGTTGGCGCTATAACAATGATTATATCGATAAAGATGATCCATTTAGACATAGTAAGTGGCTTGCTTTTATGGAAAAACGCTTAAAACTTGCAAGGCATCTTTTAAAACCAGATGGAGTGATAATTGTTACGATTGATGATTACGAAGTTTTTCCTCTAGGAATGTTAATGGATGAAATTTTTGGAGAAGAAAACAGACTTGCAAACATCACTGTATTAAATAAAAAATCAGGAAGAACGACAGATAAATTTTTTGCAACTTGTCACGAATATTATTTAGTTTATGCAAAGGATGTAAATCTTGCCGAAATTGAACTATTTGAACTTAATCAAGACCAAATAGCTGAATATAAATATCAGGATGCAGTATCACATTATAAATGGAGAGATTTTCTGCGAACTGGAGGTTTCTCTACTCCAAAGGAACGACCAAATTCATATTATCCTATATATTTTAATGAAAAATCAGGTTCTATTTCTATAGAAAAAGGAGTTAATACAGTTGAGATTTTCCCTATTGATTCAAAAGGTGCAAAAAGAGTGTGGAGACAGACCAGGCCATCACTTATTGAGTTAGTTAAATTAGGTGATATAAAAATTGATAAAAATAAACAGGGTAAATTTACAGTCCACATAAAAGATAGAATAAAAACCGGTATAAAGCCGAAAACTGTCTGGGATAATCCTAGATATGATGCTGCTACACACGGGACTAAATTATTGGAGTCAATTCTAGGTCAATCTAAGATGTTTGATTTCCCCAAATCTCTCTATGCTGTTCTCGATGCTGTTGAAATTGTAACAAAAAATAAAAAAGAGGCTACCATTTTAGATTTTTTTGCTGGTTCTGGCACAACGGGTCACGCAGTTTTAGAGCTGAACAAACAAGATGGTGGCCATAGAAATTTTATTATTTGTACAAACGATGAGAATGGAATTTGCAACGATGTTTGTTATCCGCGCGTAAAGAAGGTTATTAGTGGATACAAGAGTCAAATAGGACATCAAGTAGAAGGTCTTGGTGGGAATCTAAAATACTTTACGACTGATTTTATAGAAGCAGATCCGACAGATAAAAACAAAAGGAAACTGGTCAAAGAATCAACGGATATGCTTTGTATTTTGGAAAATGCTTTTGAGCTCGTCCAAGAAACCGCAGAATTTAAGATTTTTAAGAATACCGATAAATATGTTGGTGTTATTTTCTACGAGGAAGCGATTGATGATTATAAAAAGGCGATTAAAAAGGTTGACGGACATTTTAACACTTATGTTTTCTCAATGGGTGATGATCCTCACGCAAAGAAATTTACCGATGTCAAAAGCAAAGTAACTCTTTGCGCTATTCCCGAAGTAATACTAAAAGTATATAGAGAGATTTTCAAATAATATGATATTAGAATTTAAAGATTATCAAGAAAATGCAGTTGTAAAGTTGAAGCGTGAAATCAACGAACTTTTGGATGCAGACGAAAGCAAGGTTTGTATTTTTAAATCTCCTACTGGTTCGGGTAAGACGCTGATGATGGCGGAGTTTCTGAAGCGCCTAATTGATTCTCGCATAGATGGTAAAAGATTTTCATTTGTTTGGATTGCTGTTAATAAACTACACGATCAAAGCAGAAATAATTTGAAAAAATACTATGATCAAAACGGAGTGGGGATAAAGTGTTCGTATTTTGAAGATTTAGACGACCGTAGAATTGGCGAAAATGAAATTTTATTTTTAAACTGGGCCAGTATAAACAAAAAAGATAATTTGTATGTTCGCGCAAATGAAAGAGATAATAACCTCTCAAGTGTTATTGCACGAACGAAAGACGAGGGCAGAATCATCATTCTAATCATTGATGAAAGCCATCACACGGCTAATAGTGAAAAATCAAAAGAATTAATACAAGATATTGGACCAAAGATAACAGTTGAGGTTTCTGCCACTCCACAGTTGAACAACCCTAATGGAATAGTAGAGGTAGAGCTGAAAGATGTAAAAGACGAGGGAATGATTAAAAAAGAAATTATAATCAACCCGGGTTTTGAAAATTATATTATTGATAAGAAGAAAAGTGACAAAACAGCTGATGAGCTAGTACTAGAGAGTGCACTTAAAAAGCGTATAGAATTGCATAAGAAGCTAGAAGCTGATGGGTCAAGCGTAAATCCACTTTTACTGATTCAACTGCCTGATGCGATGCAAGGAGTATCAGATAAAAAAGATGAAATTATTGCCTTGCTCAAAAAGTTTGGTTATACAACAGAAAACGGACTACTCGCCATTTATCTTTCCGACAAAGATAATAAAATAAACCTAGCGAATATTGAGAAAAACGAAAACGAAGTTGAAGTAATGATATTCAAACAGGCAATCTCGCTTGGTTGGGACTGCCCGCGCGCTTCAATTTTAGTTTTGTTTAGACAATGGCGAGAAGAAAATATTACTTTTTCCATCCAAACACTTGGACGCATTATGCGTATGCCAGAGCAGAAACACTATGCGGATTCAGATTTGAATGTTGGATATGTATTTACCAGCTTGCAAGATATTAGTGTAGCTGAAGACCTATCTCGTGATTACATCACAACTTTTACAGGGTACAGAATAAAAAACTACAAAAGTATTGATTTGCTATCCTATCACTCAAAGCGCTTTCGCGAAGAAACACGCCTTTCATCTGACTTTACGCCTATTTTTGTTGAGGCAGGAAAGAAATTGAAACTTAAGGAAAAGTTTTCATTCAAACATAGTATTATTGAGACAAAGATAATTGCGAGCGGTCGCATTGTTGATCCGGATAAGGAATCAAAGAATATAGACAAAAAGGGGACGCTTGATATTCCTAAAAACGAGGTTGAATTACAGAATGCTTTTGATATGTTTGCACATAATAATTTAGCACCATTTTCGCCAGAGCAACGCTCAATTGGACGCATTAAAAGCTCAATCTATACTTTTTTTGATGCAACAAGAAAAGAGGATAATTGGCCAAAGATTCAAGCTGCGGTACTTGCAGAGGAAAATCAACAAATAATGATTGATACTATTAATCTTGCAAAAGAAATGTATCAAGAAGAAATTGGTAAAGGGAAAAATGAATTGGTAAAAAATGATGAGCCATGGAATGTTCCGAAAGTAATAAATTATACTCTCTCTTTTGTAAAAAAAGACTATAAGAAGTCGGTAATTCAACCATATTACACCAAAACATCAGGTACTAGCGAATTAAGTTTGTTTGAGGAGGATAGCAATCTGGAAATTGATTTTATTGGGTATCTGGAAAAATCAAAATCTATAGAATGGTGGTTTAAAAATGGTACAAAAGATGGGTCATATTTTGCAGTACCTCATGTTGAACATGGAATTGAGAAGCCGTTTTATGTTGATTTTATTATTATGCAAAAAGATGGTCGTATAGGGTTATTTGACACAAAGGGCGGTCTTACTGCTGAAACAGCAAAATCACGCGCTGAAGGATTGGCAAAATATATTGCCGAACAAAACAATAAAGGCAAAAAATTGTATGGTGGAATTGTACTGAAAGAAAAGAATAGTTGGCGTTATCATGATGGGTCCAAATACGAATACAACCCAAATGATTTGAAAACATGGAAGTTTTTGGATTTAGGTTAATTACAGAATTAATTATGTAATTAAAGTATTTTTTTAAGAGATTGAACCTTTCAGAAATAAACATTCCGATAAATTGCAACACATATAATTAGCAAAGTAAAAAAATGAATTATCGTGGTTCATACAGGCATTTATTAAAGAATAGTGAAGCGGCAATGTTAGCTGCGATAGAAATATATAATAAACCCAATTTTGATTATAGGGATGAGTGTTTTGTAATATTATTGCTTAATGCTTGGGAGTTAATGCTCAAAGCAATAATATCCAGAAATCATAAGTCAATTTTTTATATTAAAAAAAGAAGCGAGCCATATCGTACATTCTCACTAACAGACGCATTTAATAAGTCGATAAAATATTTTCCCGAAGGAGTTGATGTTTTACCCGTTGGGAAAAATCTTGATCTTCTAGCGACATATAGGGATAACGCCGTCCACTTTTATAATTACCCCAGCTTTGGAGCTGTGATATATTCATTGGCTCAAACAAGCATAGTTAATTTTAAAGACATCGTAGATAAGGTTTTTGGTAAGGATATTGCCTTGAGAATAACTTGGTCTTTATTGCCATTGGGTTTTAGGATGCCAATTAGTCCAATTGAATATATTTCTGGCAGGAGTGCTATTAGTGAAAAGAGAAGTCTAGCTGTAATGCAATTTCTTAAAGAACTTAAAAAGTCATTGGAAGAAACAGAGAAAAGCGGCGAAGATACAAACCGGCTTATTACTATTTTTGATGTTAAATTAGAATCTACTAAAAAAATCACAAAAGCAGATGTTATTGTAGGAGTAAAAAGTCAAAGCGAGATGGAAGATTTGGGCCCATTATCAATAATAAGAACTGTTGATCCAAATATTAGCCACCCATTACGCCAAAAAGATATTATTGAGAGAATAAATTATTTACATGGAATAAAAATCACATCCAATGTTTTGCAATCAATTATTTGGAAATATAAGATTAGAGAAAAAAAGAATTTTTTTTGGGGAGCTAATGAAGGCTGTCTGAAAAAATATTCAAATGATTTTCTTGCATTTTTGAAGAATTTATCAAAAAAAGAAATTGAATCAGCTGTTGTTGAATATAAAAATAGGAAGAAATAAGAGTATGCATCTTACTGCCTCAAAACTCTATGATTACATCCAATGCCCCCATAAAGTGTGGCGAGATATTTATGGTCCGGGAGAAGAAAAAATAAAAGAAACAAATCCTTTCGTTGAACTTTTATGGGATAAGGGAGTACAACACGAAGAAAAAATGATTTCCAAAATAGGATCATATTTGAGTTTAAAAGATGAGGGAGATATTAATGAAAGGTTTTTAAAAACTATTAAAGCTATGGAAAACAAAACACCATTGATTTATCAAGGTGTTTTAAAATATGAAAATCTTTTAGGTATTCCCGATCTTCTACAATTATTACCTGATGGCTCATATATGCCAATTGATATTAAGTCAGGCATGGCTATGGAAGGTATTAATGAAGAGGAAGACGATGAGGGCAAGCCCAAGAAGCATTATGCAGTCCAGCTTTGCCTATATAATGATCTTTTAAAGAAATTAGGATTTGCAACTCACAATAGTGGAAAAATAATTGATATTCATGGTGATGAAGTAGAATATAATCTAATTTCCCCTATGGGAAAAATAAACAAGCAAACTTGGTGGGAATGTTATGAAAGAATAAAAATGGAAGCTGATTTACTGTTAAAAAATGAAAAAGAAAATAAACCAGCCATGGGTGGAATTTGCAAACTTTGCCCATGGTATAATTCTTGTAAGAAGTGGTGCGAAGAAAATCATGATTTATCTAATGTTTTTAGCCTTGGTAGAAGCAAGAGAGATATTATTAATTCCGATCTCCATATTGAAACCGTGGATGATTTTTTGAATATTGATGTTGCGGAAATACTGAAGGACAAAAAGAACGATAAGCAGTTTTTAAAAGGTATAGCAGAAAAAACATTAACCAAGTTTTTACAGAGAGCAAGAATTCTTTATCAAACCAAAAAGCCTGTTGTTTATGAAAAAATTGTTTTTCCTCAAGTAAGCCGTGAATTATTCTTTGACATAGAAGATGATCCTACACAGGAGTTTATTTATCTTCATGGAGTTTATGAACGAGGTTCTGACGGTGAGGGATTTATTGATTTTACTGCAACCGAATTATCAGATGAGGCAGAAAAAGAAGCATGGATAAAGTTTTGGCAATATATAGATTCATTGCCTCAAGATGACTTTGCGGTTTATTATTATTCTCATCATGAAAAAACAACCTATAAAAAACTGCAAAAAAAATATCCCGATGTTATTTCTTTAGAGAAAGTGGAGGAGTTTTTTGATAACCCGAATGTGATTGATCTTTATAAAAAAGTTTCAGGGCAGACCGATTGGCCTACTGGGAGCTACTCATTGAAGGCGTTAGCGACATATCTTGGATTTAAATGGAGAGACGAAACACCATCGGGCGCTCTCTCAATACAATGGTTTAATAAATATCTTGAAACGAAAGATGAATCTATTTTAAAAAGAATTTTAGAATATAATGAGGATGATTGTAAGGCGACAATGATATTAAAAGATGCTTTAGAGAAGTTATAATGGGTAGTTCTTGACATCTTTTTTCAAAAATGAGACAATGATATGGTTTTCGAAAAGACCCGAGTTGTTCTAATAATTCCGGTCAGACAGTGCTGAAAAAACCACTACTATTATTAGTAGCAGGCTGTCAGATGAAAACATATCGCAGTAAAAATCCAGACCTTCTTTTTTCTGATGTAGTTTTAGATCGCACTCCGAGAGCGATCCGATACTTCATGGGCTATCAAGGCGACGGTGATTTGCCAAGAAAATTAGACAGAGTGACAGCCATCATAACACAGCGTTGTAATTATCGCTGTGTTTATTGTAATGGCCCGCATACTGGGTTTAATGGTACACGATCAAAGAGAAAAAAAGAAATGATGAAATACGACCTTTCTTTTTCTGAATTTGAAAAAATGATGAGTGATTGGAAAAAGTATGTCTTAACCCAGATTCATTTTACCGGCGGAGAGCCTACGCTGAATCACGATTTGCCAAAGATGGTAAAATTGGCAACAGATAACGGGGTTTTGGCTGGAATTACTACTAATGGTTCTGCTGATACCGCTTTTTATAAAAAACTGATTGATAATGGTATGACCGAAATCAGAATATCAATTGAAGCAGATAATGAAAATGACTACAAAAAGATAGTAGGGAGAAGCGGATACTTTAAAGGGGTTATGAGTAATATCAGGGAAATAGTGGAGATGAGAGATAAGAAGGGGAAAGATGTTTTCTTGGTCTTAAATGCTTGTGTAGGGGAAATGAATATTAAAAAGATAGAAAGACTTTTAACTTTCTTAATTTCTCTGAACCCGGACGACATAAAACTTTTAGTTATTGCCATGGAAAAAGAAGAAATCTCAAAAAAAGAAAGTAGAGAAATCCTAAAAAGATTAAATGATATTTTAGATAGGTATTCAAAAGATCGCTTTGTTTTATTACGGGACAAAATATCCAAACTTTTTGATTGCAATAGTATGGGGCTAAAAGATGCAGAAACCCAAAGAATAATGAAACATTGTTATATACCATTAACCGAAAGAACTATCACGCCAACTCATTACTATCCTTGTTCAATATATTTGCGAGGGTATGGTAAGCCATTAGGGAAATTAACAGATAGCTTTGAAGAACAGCAAAAGAAAATTATAGAGTTTGTAAAAAAGCACAATTGCCGGAAGGATCGAATTTGCAAACATATCTGCACGAACTGTTGCAAATTATATAATCTTCATGTAAATAAAGAAGTTGATAAAATTAAGACAATCAAGGTTAATGGGGTTGTTAGTGAGAAAGAAGTTAGGGATGTAATGCAAAAAGTTGCAAAAATCAAACCAGCTAAAAATAAGAAATGGTTTTTAATAATAAAACCACTAGGTCAGGTTCACAAAAAAGAGATAAGACAGTTTTTAAATAATAATAAGATAAAAGCCATTAAAGAGGTAAATACGAAAAAATGGCGAGAGATAGCATTACCTCTTTACCGCAAACAGATTAATTTTGAAAAAATAGAGTTTGCACTTTATCGCGAAAAAGCCTTTCAAAAAATTGAAGGGAATAAAGCAACTATTCTTTTCTTGGAAAGCATCAAAAATGAAAAGATAATTAAAGATATTAAAAACCAATTAAGAATAAAGTTTCCAGCTCCAAAATATCTATTAATAACCAGAAAACATCGCGAAGTTTTAGAACCAAACACCTTTCATATTCCGGATGAGAAAGACTTGGAAAGGGAAAACGGAATAATAAAATATTATTTGGAAGATTAAGATGTTATGGGAGAAAAGAAGGTATTATTAAATTAATGAAGAAAAATGAGATAAACACAAAATAGGGTTATAAAAGCCCTGTTTTTTTGCTATAATCTAAATATGCTAATTAAAGAAATCCAAGCAAAATCAATTATAACCAAATCGGGGTTGCCCGATTCGGATTATGTTATTAATCCTTATATTGGCTGTATGCACGGCTGTATTTACTGCTATGCTGGGTTTATGAAAAGATTTACCAATCACCCTGAACCATGGGGTAAGTTTGTTGATATTAAAGTAAATGCTGTTGATTTGATTCCTAAAAATCTTGATAAATTCAAAGGTAAGTCTATTACTATTTCATCCGTTACCGACCCCTATCAGCCATTAGAGAAAAAATATGAACTAACCAGAGGTATATTGGAAAAGCTAATTCCTATACAAGCTAGTATTTGCATAATTACTAAGTCAGATTTAGTAATTAGAGACATTGATCTCTTAAAGCAATTTAAAAATCTTACGGTAGCCTTTTCCATATCCCAAACAAATGAGGGTGTTAGAAAAGAAATAGAACCCCTTGCTTCTCCAATAGAAAACCGAATCAAGGCACTCAAGGAACTCCACAAGGCAGGAATCTATACAGTCGTTTTTGTTTCCCCTATGTTTCCAGAAATAAGCAACTGGCAGGAAGTGATTAAAAAAACAAAAGATTTTACTGATGAATACTGGTTTGAAAATCTTAATGTCAGAGGAACTAACTGGGGAGATATAAAAAGGTGGCTCAAATCAAAACACCCCGAATTACTGCCAGTTTATGAGGAGATTTATTTTACTAAAACCGATTATTGGGATAAAGTAGAAAAAGAGATAAAAGAATATTGCAAGAAAAACAAAATCAAACATCATATTTATTTTCATCATTAAAAATGACTTCAAAAGAAAAGATAGAACAAATAAGAAAAATAGTAAAAGATGCATCAGAAAAATCTGACAATTATTTTGGGGCTACTGCTTATTCATATCATATAGTTCCTGTTGTTAAATATTCGTTATTGCTGGCCGAAAGGTTAAGGGCTGACAAAGAAGTTGTTGAGCTGTCTGCATTACTTCATGATTATTCCTGTCTTGTAAATAAGGATTTTTACGATGAACATCATATTCACAGTTCCAGATTAGCTGAAGAAATTTTAAAGAAGTTTAATTATCCAAAAGAAGTAATAGATAAAGTAAAATACTGTATATTTACCCATAGAGCCAGCAAGGAAATAAAAAGAGATTCTTTAGAAGCGAAAATAGTCGCTAGTGCCGATGCCATGTCTCATTTTAGTGATGTAAATTCATTATTCTATTTGGCCTTTATAATTCATAAGCTTGATATAGAAAAAGGAACGAAGTTTGTTTTGAATAAACTAGAGAATAGCTGGAACAAGGTAATGCCAGAAGGGAGAGAAATCATTAAGAAAAGACATGATGCTATAAAATCATTATTTAATTTAAATCTTATGCGAGACCCACAACTTGAAACATCAGGAAAAGTAATTGGATTCTATGAAAGAGAATATTACATGTTCTCAAACTTTTCTAGTTTTGCCGTTGAGTGGAAGGGCAGAATTTGGCAAACATCAGAGCATGCTTTTCAGGCTTCAAGATTTTTTGATATAGATGATAGTGTAGTTGAGGAAATCTTTAATTCTCGTTCAGCCCATGATGCCAGAAAAATAGCTCATAAATATTATGATAAAATATCCAGTAGTCATACAGATAAGCATGTTAAAGTTATGGAAGATATCTGCTGGCACAAACTCCAACAGCACCCATATATTCAAAAGAAACTTTTAGAAACTGGGGACAAGGAGCTTTTAGGAAAAGGAAATAAAGAAATGATAATTGTAGAAGATTCGCCAAAGGATGATTTTTGGGGTTGGGGAGAAAAACGAGATGGCAGAAATGAACTTGGTAAAATTTGGATGAGATTACGAGAAAAAATAAATAAGCGATAACGATGAAGAAAGAAATACCCCAAATAATTAAAGATGTCGGATTTGACTTTCATTGGGAAGAAGAAAAAGTTTGGAAATTAAATTACCCGACAGAAATTATGAACATCAAGGAATTAATCTGGCATTTTGATATTCCATTCATATGGTATGGCGGAAAGGTTTATAATCTTACTCCAAAAGAAGTTATACAAAATCCGGAAAAATATAAAGAAGAATATGAACGAACCATGAAAGCAGACTTGAAATATCCAATTGATATCATGCAAAATAAAGGAAAGTGGTTAATTCTAGATGGATTGCATAGATTAATGAAATCATTTATTCAAGGACAAACTGAAGTTTTGGTTCGTAAAATACCAAGAGAAGAAATCCCAAATATTGAAAAAAATAATAAGTAATCATGACAACAATAATTTTTGAATCACACGGCACAACAACTGATAATGAAAAACATCTATCTTCGGGATCGTATGATGTTGAATTATCAGAACTTGGGATTGAACAAGCAAAGGGATTAGGAAAACGATATGAGAATGAAAGCTTTGATGCTATTTTCTGTTCTGACTTGCAGAGATCATATAAAACAGCAGAAATAGCTTTTGGAAATAAATTTTCCATCATTAAAGATAAAAGATTAAACGAATGTGATTATGGAGACCTTACCCAGTATCCAAGCAAAGAGGTAGAAGCAGAAAGAGGAAATAGAATATCCATTCCTTTCCCTAATGGTGAAGGCTATGAACAAACAGCCGAGAGGATGAAAAGTTTTCTGCAAGATTTATTAAAAAAATATGATGGCAAAAAAGTTATGATTATAGGTCACAGAGCTACTCAATATGGATTAGAATACTTAATAAATAAAGTCCCTCTCAAAAAAGCTGTTACTGATCCTTGGCAATGGCAACCGGGATGGGAATATAAATTAGAAAAACTATGATACTAAAAGGCAAAAAAACAATTTTAAGACCGATGGTAGAAGGCGATGCCTATTTGAGTGCAAAATGGGGATCTGATCCAGAAGTCAATAAATATGGTTCAAGAAAAAAGTTTACTTTGAAGCAAGCAAAAAAATGGATTACTAAAGAATTACCAAAGGATAAAAATTATAAAAAGTTTGCAATCACAACAATAAAAGGTGATCTACTTGGGAATATTGGTCTATGGGTTAGGGAAGAAGATAATTGGGCTGAATATGATATTATAATTGGCGATAAAACAGAATGGGGCAAAGGGTATGGCTATGATGCCAGTAAAACCATTATTGATTATGGATTTAAAAAACTAAAACTGCACAGAATTTACCTTCATGTTTATTCTTATACTGATAGAGCGTTAAAACTTTATAAAAAACTGGGTTTTAAAAAGGAAGGTGTAATGAGAGAATCTGTTTTATACAAAGGAAAATACTACGATAAAATAATTATGGGACTATTAGACAAAGAGTGGGAGAAGAAAAAATGAAAATAAAATACCAAAAAGCGCAACAAAAAGATTTGAAAGGGATAGTCAGGCTTAGTATGCTTCTCAATAAAGATGAACCAGAGCGTGATAAGAAGATGCTGGATAAATGGGCGAAGCGGGCTATTGATAATGGGATGAGCTGGGTGGCAAAAGATGGAGATAAAATAATTGCTATTATCTATTGTGAATTAAAAGATGAAGGTCACAGATTTTTCCCTAACTCAATATTTATCTCTGAATTGATTGTGGAAGAAGAGTATCAAAGAAAAGGAATTGGAAAAGAACTTATAAAACTAGCATTAAGTAAAAAATATCCCGTCAAATATACTTACTTTTCTATAACTCATGACCCACAAAAAGATTGGCTTACTAAATATTATTCCTCTTTTGGTTTCAAAAAAATTGGTGTTACTGATGTAGGGAACATCAAATTAATAAAAATAATCAGAAAACCAAAAATCAAAATCCGCCCACCCCAAATGTCTGAGTATAAAGATTTTGCAAAAGTAGAGAATTCTGAAGCGCCGCAATATCATTCAATTTATACTCCGGAAGAATGCGATTTACTTCATGTTGGCAAAACAACAGAAAAGGAACTGGTAGAATCGGCAAAAATAAGAAAATTTCTAGTAGCTACGATAGATAACAAAATAATTGGCACCATGAGATATTATCTAAAAAATAATGGTGTTCTTTGGGTTAGCATGCTCCAAGTATTACCAGAATATCAAGGTAAAAGTGTTGGCTCTACTTTATTTAAAGAGATGGAAAAAATAGCCCAAAAGCTCAAAGCCAAAGCAATTGCTACTGAAGCTCAAAAGAAAGCAACTTGGGCAGTAGCATTTTATAAAGCAAATGGTTACAAGATTTTATCTCAACAAGATGTAAATAAAAAACCATTTGCAGGAATTTTAGAAAAACCATTATCAAAATATTCCTATGTATTTGGAAAGATAATGAAATAAGTTGTAAAAATAGCTTATTTATGCTAAAATAATATCAGTTAGGATAAAAAAATGAAAAAGATATCATGCTACAATTTAATAGTAGTTCCAACATTTCTACTGATCTTTATTCTATTGATTGTATTCCCATATTTTAATAATTTTGGGATGCGGTCTTTTTATGCCTATGAAATACTCGGCGTTATAAGTTATCTATTATTTATAACCTCTTTATTGTTGCATGATTATAGAAATAAAGAAAAGGTAAAAAAGTCATTGTTATTTCAGGTGCTAGTTTATGTTACATCCCTTATTTCAATTATATTCCTTGTCTTGTTTTCTGGCTCAACAATTGGCTATTCAATTATGGATGCTGGCAGAACCGTCGAATGTTTAGCTTTCATAAATGCTATCCCATTTGTTTTTTGGTATACTTATTTGTATTTTTTGTATAACTCTTTTTGCAGACCAAATGACAAAAAAGAAAAATATGTATTTCCTTATTTTTTCCTAATGATAGTAATATCAGTAATTTTTATTCTTTACAGCATAGGCATTCATGATATGGGCTGTTAGATTCAAACATTTTAGATATCGCGTTTTATTTTTTACCATAAATTAAAATGGAGATAATTTTATGAAGAACAAAAAACTTTTCAAAAAGATTCTACTAATTGCTCTTGCAATCATTGTTTTGGGTGGAGCTGTTGCTGGTGGCATTTACTATTACAAAACCAAAAAAGTAGAAAAACAAACTAAGGATACAACAGTAAAAAAACAAGAGCAGGTAATAGAAAACAAAAGCAATTCCAAAAGAACTTCAATAGATGATAAATGGGATTTATATACCAATTATGATTTGGGTTTTTCAATTAAAATTCCGAAGGAAAATGTTATGGATACTGCTGGCAACAAGGTGCCAGTTGAAGTTATTGAGCCAGAGAAATGGCCGAATGCAGTTCACATAGTTGCGGGTACAGAAAATGCTAAATGGCACCAAGAAAAAATAGATAGTGCCAAAAGCGAACTTGAAAGTGTTAAAAATGTACCATTTGCAATTCTTATTAGAGATAATATAAACAATGACAGTGATATAGAAAAATTCATTCAAGAGAGATATGGAGACCAATGCGGAATGTTGGAGAAAAAAGCAACAACGCAAGAAGGTGTTTTTGATATTCATATCAAGGGCAGTGGCACGCCAGATGATATAGTTAAAAATCCTAATGCTAAAATATGCTGGATTAATTGGTACTATGTTATCAAATATGACAGCAATAGTAAAAAAATTGCTAGTTGGGATGGTGGTCAGGATTATGGCTTTAGAATAGAAAACACAATTGAAGGTGTTGATTATGAAATGACGGATAGTTTTAGATTTATTGAACAGCCAATCCAGAACGATACACAAAGCCAAAACCCTGATTTGAATGAGGTTAAACGAAATTCAATTAGTTTGGATGGTTGGAAAACTTACGATACAGTTGAGCATGGCTGGAAAGAAGGACTTGATGCAACTATAAAATATCCTTCTGATTGGCATACTAATGTAGGAGCTGGCGGAACATTTGTTAATTCATGGTTAGGAGATTTTAATCTTGGTGAAACAATGCCAACCGAACATTGTCAGGTAATATTTGGCTATGATGGTTCAAAGTCAGAAAAAGGATTGAGTGTAAAACTTGAAAATACCTATACTGATAATGCCAAGAAAGAAAATTGCAAAGCAATCCTAGAAGCAATGAAAGGTACTTTGACTTCAAAAATAACACCTGTTACTTATTATACTGAATAATAAAAGATAAGAGGAAAATTTATGAAGAACAAAAAACTTATTAAAAAGATTGTGCTAATTGCTCTTGCGGTAATTGTTTTAGTTGGTGCTGTTGCTGGTGGAGCTTATTATTGCAAAATTCAAAAAGCAAAGAAACAAACAGTAGCCCCAATCAACACAAACAAAGAAGTAACTAAAATTGATACTACCAATTGGCAGACATATTCAAACGCTCAATATAATATTTCTCTAAAGTATCCCAATGATTGGAGGGTAATAGATTTTCAAACCGAGCTTGGCATGGGGACTTGGGATACATTTGGGTTTATTCCTGTTGCCGTCAAGAATCAATATTGCAATATAGAGCAAGATGTTAATGATTCCATCCAAAATTACAAAACTAACAATCCAATTGCTGGTTATGAAAAATACTCCAGTGATTTAGACAAAGTAGCGTTATGCAGTATTCAAGTTAGAGTAGAAAAAAATCCTGACAATCTTTCTATAAGTGATTATCTCAAAAAGAACTATGTCCCCATTGTAGGCAACTTACCCAAGGACAAGGTGATGAAAGCAATGGAAGAAAAAATTAATAGCCTCGTAGTAACAAAAAACAATGGGATTGAAGAATCTCGCAGTGATTATTCATTTCATAAGTTTGTAGGCGGTAGCGGTGAATATGGCGATGGTTATTTAGCTACAAGTGTTGAGGATAGGAGTCAAGTTATTATAAATACTAGGGGTAATATTATATTCATTACTAATCATATTAATGCTCAAAAAATCGTAGACCAAAATCAAGTTACCAATCTTTTTGAGAGTATTACGCAAAGTTTTCAACAAACTGCTCAAAACGATTTGACTGATTGGAAAATATCAATTAAAAATGGTGACCAAGTTAAATCAGGAACAATGTATAGAAGTAAGGTTTATATAATTGCAACAGATAAGGATAATAATCAGAAAACAATTTATACATTTAACGATCACGCAACTGAAAAGCAAGAAATGGAGGAGGTGAGATTTTTAAATTTTGATAAAGAAAATAAGAAAATTCTTATTCATTACAAGAAATGGCACGATATCTGCAAAACTGGAACTCCCGAGAATTGTAGTTTATGGGACTATGCTCAGTGGTTGGAAAATGGAATTTATAATATCAATCTGGTAACAGGAACCTTGGAAAAAGTATTTGATTTTAAAAACAGCCCTTATGGCCCGCAAAGCATTGTGTATGATAGTGGAAGCAGATTTGTTTTATTTGCCGAAACCAATAAGAACCAAGATGCTATCAATATCTATAAGATAAATAAAGACGGAACGGTAGGCAAGGTTATCCCAACCATAACCAACACCGATACAAATTGGAATTTAGTTTATTTTCCATCGTTTGCTTATGTTGAAATTATGAACGGTGGGAATGATTTGTGCTTCCGATCTAGTGGTACCGAAGGAAGCAGGGAATGGAAATATGATTTTGAAGGAAGACCCAGCGGTATTTATTCTGCAAAATGCACAAAAGACAATCAAGATAATATAAACTTTAATGGTAATGCTATTATAGGTACAGAAATTCAAGAAATAGAATTGGGGAAATTGTAATCAATATAGTGCTTAAATGCAAAAAAAGACAAACAAAAAAGCATCCGCGGGGATGCTTTTGGTTTCAGGTTTTCGGTGTTGAAATTATTAGAGTGGTTCAGCCAACTGAAGGCCGAATTGAGCGAGCTTGTTTTTAATCTCCTTTAAGGTTCTCTCGCCCAGGTTTCTTATGCCTCGGAGCCGACTTTCTGGCCACGAGGATAATTCTCTTACTGTTTGAATATTTGTGTTTATCAGGCAGTTGAGGGCTCGCTGGGACAAGTCAAGATGGTAAATACTTACATCGGGGCTGGACTTGACTTGTAGACCCTTGATTACACCTTCAAAATCTTTCAAGCATTCAACTGCCTTACTAGCCTCAACCAAATCATCTCTGGTCTTGGCAAAGTCATCTTCCAGCTTATCCCGAAAAAGCCATCTTATTTCTCTGCTGTTGGCAGGATGCCTTAACTTCCGAACGGCTTTTGCAAGAATTTGCCTGACTCTTTCCGGACTGATGTTCAATCTTTCGCCGATTTCTCGGTAAATATACTTCTTGCCATTTTCGTCCAACCCAAACCGCATTTTAATGACCTCAATCTCCCGAGGTTCAAGTTTTTTCTCAAGTACTTTGTTAATTGTTGAAATATCTTTCGGACGTAATGGGAGTAGATTATCGCCATTGGCAAAAATCTCATTGAGTAGTTCCCGATATGACGGATATTCAGAATCCATTTGTCATCACCCTTTCTTGTCTTGATTTAGTGCTTGGGTTATCTCATCCAACCCATCCGCTGTCTTTTCAAGAAGTTTTGCTCTTTTTCTTAAAAAGGCAGGGTACTTCTCGGCGATTTGAGGCAGTAGTGTCTCAATTATTTTCATGATCTTTTCATCGCACTTGTTCGGACATTCTTTGATGGGGATTTTGCCATCAAGTAGAAAGACATAGTCCACACCTTCGCATTCGCAATTTTCACCCTTTATGCCTGCGTCTCTATTATTTGGATGAAGAGCACAATTATCTTCATGCGATGCTTTTATAACTGCACCGCAAAAAGCACATTGATCCTCACAAGCATGACGGTCGCCACTAGATATTAAATCATTTAAATCAAGAAATGACATTGGTCTGCTCCTTTCGTTTTTTTGTTAAATAGCGTTCTTATCATTACAATAATAGCAGATATTAAGCCAAAAAGCAAAAGGTCGGGTAAATTCTTTATAAAAAAAGTGGGCAAGAGAATTTCATTCTTGCCCACTATCGTAGAATCTAAATAAAGAATCAGTTTGGCCGCTGGATTCGATATCGGGTTTTATTCAGAGTATCGCGCCCATCTTTCATACTCTGCAGATACCTCTCGCGATCCTCAATGCATGTGTCCATTTCGCGCGATAAGCGATCAAGGATTTTGAGGATGATCTCATTCCAGTCAAGCTTGTACGAATAGTTGTGGGAAATCAAGTCTTTCAGTTTTTCCCCACCGAAAATTTCAAATCTCGACTCTTTGGCAACTTCATCGCGACCACCAGTGCTTTTACAAAGCGCATCGGCTCCGATAGGGCGATCGTACACCGCTGACCAGATGAGAATCTTTCCATCATCGGTCAAGAGAAGAGATTTTCTTGTGGAGATTGTCTCCACATCAGCTTCTTCAAGCTCGTGCATTTCTACAGTCTTGGTACGCTCCGATATTCCTTCAGGAAACTTTGCCAAGGCGATGTCCGTCCGACGCGTGGCACACCCCACGAGAATACCCCCATTGAGCAATTCGGATAGCGGTTTGAAGCATGGCAGGTATTTCAGCAGAGGCTTCATTTTGTCTATAGCCCCTTCAAGAACTTCCGCCATTTCCGTAGGGATGAGATAAACCACGGGCGTCATACCTAAAACATACCCCACCTTACTGAGATCTTTTCCTTCGAGTTTGATGGTCGAAACCATTGCCAAACCCTCCTTTTCTTGCCCTTTCAGGCTAAATTTTTAAGGTCCGGTAAAGAGACCTTAATTAAATCTATAATAATATAAATAAGCCAAAAAAGCAAAGATTAGAGTAAATAAATCATAATTTGACAATTTGGCTTGTTTGTGCTATTATTTTAATAGCTATTTAACAAATTATGAAAAGGAGAAAACCCATGAGAAAACTCTTGGTTCTGCTACTCATTGCATCATTCTTTAAGGTTGAAGTAGTGGCTGGACCGGCTTGGTTTCTCTGGGGTAATCCGAGAAACATTCGCTTTGACGAACACAGGAATGTCTATATAAATGACAATCCAAAGTGCGAGTCATATCCGCGAGCCGATCCAAAAACCTTCAAAGAGCTGACAAAGCCAGAAGAAGTTCCGGTTAAGAAAACGGTCAAGATCTCTCTCAATGTTCATAAGGCAATAAAACCCGAAGATCACGAGATGAGATGTGCTTTGATGGCCATAGCCGGCCTTCAAAACAAGAAGAACAGATTTGTGCTTATTGGAGTTGAACAAACTCCAAGATTCGATGATCAATATCGCATCTGGCCAAATCTGGGACTTCTGAGTGTCGGTACGGTTGCCCATCAGGAAGGATGGGAGGTAACCATCTGGGATGAGCTAGTTCAGGGTCATTCCAACCCCGAAAGCATTATTCAAGAAGGTGATGTTGTCGGGTTGAGTCTGCTGACTGTTGGCATGAAACGCGGTGTTGAATTGGCAAGGAAAGCCAAGGAATTGGGGGCGAAATATGTTATTGCCGGAAATGACTCGGCAATCTTCCGCTCCAATCAACTCCTCAAACTTCCAGATAAACCAATTGATGCCGTTTTCACTTCCAATAGTATCTCGACTATTCGTGCTTTCTTTCAACATGGGAACCTTGTGAATGCCAACATTCCCGGAATGGTAACCAAAGCCGAAGGTTTTCAGCGATCCAATGAAGCCAGTTGTTTATTGGCAGAGTTGGTTAATCGCAGACAGCTCAAACGGAGAGGCGTGTTTGACTCGGATGATGTATTTATTACGCCGGAACTAAACCTGTATTCGCAGGAACACTGGCAAGGCGTCTGGTCAAACTACCGCAAGATATTTGGCCACAAGCATCCCGATCCGGCGACAGCGAGAAATGGCATTGTGCTGTTCGCTCAAGGTTGCACCCGAACAAAGGGCAAGGGGACTTGCAGTTATTGCTCAATAGCAGGAGTTGCAGATATTCGCATCCCCTCCGAGCAGTATTTGGAAGATACCATAAGTGCCTATTCCAAGTTCGGGATCAACACCTTCTTCAATGCCACTGACTCGGCCTATGAGATGCGACCGCTCTTGAAAAAGCTCCAAAACATTGGGGCAAGTTTCGACTCGCTGATCATCTATGGCCGTGCTCATGGTTTGGCGACTATGCCAGATTTGCTCGATGAATGGTCGGGACTTGTGAAGGATCGACTTCTCATCAATGTTGGCATGGACTCCGGAGATCCCCATCAGCTTTACAGGGGGGTTGTGAAAACTTCAAGCAAGAATGAACCGACCACGAATGAAAACCGTGAGGCAGTTAGACACATTGCCAAAAGCGATGCTCACCTTCATTATTCGTTGGTGTTTGGTTCTTCCGGCGAAACGATTGAATCCTGCGAAAGAAGCATTGAATTTCTGGAATGGTCAATCGCAACTCTGGGGCAACAGCTTGATCTGGTTGAAACAGACATCTTCTGGCTCAACTTTGGATCTTCTGCGAGTCAAGTGTTCCACAACTACGACTATGCGAAACAGCTTGCATCCAATGTGGGTAAGTCTATATCGCGAGCGGAGTGGCAAACCAACTTTGCTCAATACTCCGAGGAACTTGTCGTTCCATGGAGTGCTGAAGAAGCATGGTATCGCTATTTCACGCATATAGACCTTGGGGTCGCACAAAGTTTCAACGATCGTGCATCCTCAATAATGTCGCGCCATAGAGGAAGTGTTTCGGGTCGTGCATTTCAACCATCCTAAAAGTAATTTTCCAATAATAACAAAAGTCCGCTTCTGACCGAGGTGGACTTTTTCTTTCAAAGCACTTGCCAAGTGTAGAGCGATGATACGAAAAAAATATAAAAAATTTTGGGATGTCCCCGACTGGCGGAGTACTTAATTATAAAACAACCACAGTCCCCGGCTTTTTAAAAAGAAGTACGCCCCTATGGCACTTTTAGGGTAGTTGGGCATGTCGTCATGATGGCCTTGAGCCTCTTGTTTGGCGGTTTTACAGGCACTTTCAGGTCTATTTTTACCCCTTTTACCTGCCGGAAGTTGTGGAAATGTGACTATTTGGTCATATAAAAAGGAACTTTTCAGTGTTTGTTCGGTATATGTTCGGTATTAAAATATCCTAATTATGAAATCAAAACCCAAAAAGAGAGCAAAGAGCACCAGCAAGAAGATCGAAGTTAAGCTAACAAAGGAGCAAAAAGAAACCATCTCCGACAAGCTAGCTAGCCTATTATTTGAGTTCCTACAAAAAGAAAATTTGAATGGAAAGCACCAAAATCGTCCATATCCCAGATAAAAATGAAAAAACAGCTCCGTTATTTGAGCTATAAACAATTTAAAATATCACCGGCTAATGTTGATACCTTGCTTTTCCATTATTTGAGAGTAGGGTTGCCGAAAAGGAAATGGATTCCGCCCGGGTAAAATGAGAGGCACTTTCAGGTTGGGAATATGGTAAAATTTGGATAGACATTTCGGCCAGTACAAAATAGAAGTAAATTATAACTATGAAAAAAGACAAATCGAAAAAAGGAGAGGTATTCAAAATCTTTATAGACCCAAAAGCTAAAAGTGTAAAAAAAGAAAAAGAAAGAATACTAAAAGAGATCTGCGGAGTTGCTCTTGAAAGGGTTTTGTGGAAGATGGTACATGCCAAAGAACAAGGCAAACTTAAAGAATTGCTAGATAATCCTGAATCGTAGATCTTGGGATTTTTAATTGTTGCGCTATCTTTCTTACAGATAATCCAGTAGATTTCAGTTCCATTATCTTTTTCATATCTAGGTTAGCTCGTGGCCTACCAAATATCATGCCTTTCCTTTTACTTTTAGCAATCCCAGCATTGACTCGTTCGCAGATTATAGCTCTTTCGAATTCGGCAAACGCTGAAATGATAGTGAACATAACCTTGCCGGTGGGGGTCGTGGTGTCGAGATTTTCTTGATAACTGATAAAATCAATCCCTAATGAACCAAATGTTTCTAGGGAATCGATAAGCATTTTACTAGACCTTGCAAAACGATCGAATCTGAAAACTACTACACAATCGAATTTCCGTTTTTGAGCATCGTCCATCAGTTCCTTTAATGCTTTTCTATTTTCCTTTGCTCCGCTCTCTCCGGAATCCTCATATACTTTGTACAATTCCCAACCGCGAACTTTAACAAAATCTTTGAGGGGCAGGATTTGAGTATCTAGGTCTTGGCCTCTATTGACGGTACTGCAACGCACATAAACAGCTACTTTTTTCATTTTTTCTCCTTTCTGTATTAATCTTAATATTAATCTTTATACTTATGTATCTGACATCCCGACATCTATATTGGCTTGATTAAGAGATAAAAGGTGTCATGCTGTCATATTTACTAATCCTATTCTAGGGTATATAATGATTTGGAGGTGGCGGTTCTAACAATTATTAGCCATGAAGTTCCGGCACAGATCAAACGCAGGGAAGTCTAATCTGGTGTAATCTAGTAGTGCCGTTCGAACATCATCTATGAACCGCCGTTTTATTTTTCTTGGGATCATGTATAAAAACATAGAAATTATTGCCGAAGTAAAAATCAAGTCACCTTTTGGTTATGAGGCTCAAAAATCCTGGGAAGAATTTTTTGACGTAGCTTGTGAAATTGGTGACATAGTCGCCATTCATACTGATCCGCGATGGGGCGGATCCTTCGAGCTTTTAGCCAGAGCTTGCAAGCTAACAAATAAACCAGTTTTAGCCAAAGGAATTCATCCAGTTGATGATGATATAAAGAAAGCCATTAATTGTGGTGCCCAATGGGTGCTAGTTGTCGGTAGGATACCCAAAGTTTTCCCAGAGCATTGCATAATAGAACCATTAGAAAAAGACGAGCTTAGCAAGATTTCGCTGGAATTTCGCGTATTATGGAATGCACGAAATCTCAACACTGGGGACAGAAAAAAAGAAAGCTTTGCAGAAATACGAAAGTTGAGGAAGGGCTGGCTTTGCCAGGCAAGTTTTATAAAAACCGTTAATGATATTGATCCAGAGGCTAACGCAGTTTTAGTTGGAACCGATTTAGTATCATTCAGGGATTCCTTAAAAAGAAGGTAATTTGAAAAATATGTTCATCCGCAAATATAGAAAAGAGGATCGCAAATCAATTGAGAGAATCAATTTTGAAACTGGCTTTCTCGGTCAATCAATGAATAAACTAATTTCTTCCCCGAAGCTTTGGACTTGGGGGATTAAACATTATCTCGACCATGAACCGGAAAGTATTTTTGTGGCAGAAGAAAATGGACAAGTGATCGGCTATGTTTTAGGTTTTTTGGAAGAATTGAAATATGATAAGAAAAAAGCGGTCATCAAAAATATTTTACGAAATTCGAGATTTATATGGTCTCTAGCATTAGAAGACAAGATTTTTTGGTTGGACAAACTTAAAGAATCAATCATTCTTTTTTTAAAATCTATTTTTGGCAAGGGCTTCAAAGAACCAAATAACTCGGGCCATCTTCATATCAATCTATTGCCTTCTGTCCGGGGGAAAAATATTGGCAGCCAACTCTTGGATCGTTTTTTTGAGTACGCCAGGAAAAATAAGATAAAATTAATTTATGCCAACTCTTATCAAAGGGCTGAAAATCTCAAAAGCAATTTTTGGACCAAGAATGGTTTTAAAGAATACTCAAAAGTGAAAACTGGCTTTTGGAGACTGGCGCTTCCGGAAAAAGAAATTTATCTAGTTTGTTATATTAAAGATCTCACTTAGTTTTGTATTTCACCTGAAATAATGTATAATAAAAAGTGCTGAAGGTACACAATAATTTTAAATTTGCAACATGGATCAAGTTGAAGAAATAAAACAGAAAATAGATGTTGTGGGTCTTGTCTCTTCCTATTTAACCATAAAAAAGGCTGGGAGAAATTACAAGGCTTGCTGTCCATTTCATAAAGAAAAGACGGCCTCTTTTATGGTTAGTCCAGAAAAACAAATCTGGTATTGTTTTGGTTGCAATCAAGGAGGAGACATATTTACCTTTATCGAAAAAATGGAGGGATTAGATTTTGTCGGTGCCCTTCATCTTCTAGCTGATCGCGCCGGTGTAATTCTGGAAAGGCAGGATTTTGTAAAAAAAAGCGAGAAAGATAAGTCATTTGAGATTTTAGAACTAGCCCGCAAGTTTTATGCTTTTCTATTAAATGAACACAAGAGCGGTGCGGAAGCCAAAAAATATCTTTTAGAAAAAAGAGGGATGAAGCTATCGACCATTGAACATTTTTCAATAGGACTAGCGCCGGATAATCAGGATATCTTAAAAAGCTTTTTGGTAAAAAAAGGTTTCAGCCCATCAGATATTGAAGCGGTTGGATTAATTACCAAAAACTCATTTGGCAGAGTGGTTGACAAGTTTCACAACAGAATTGTTTTTCCGATAAAAAATATAAACGGTAAAGTAGTAGGGTTCAGCGGGAGAACATTTCAGGAACCAAAAAACCTAAACTTTATTCCTCCCAAATACCTAAATTCACCCCAGACATTGGTCTATGATAAAAGCTCGATTATTTACGGACTATATGAAGCCAAAGAAAATATTCGCGAAAAAGACCTGGCCATTATCGTAGAGGGTCAGATGGATGTCATTTCTTCTCACGAGGTAGGGGTTACTAATGTGGTGGCTTCTTCCGGTACGGCATTGACCGAGAAACAATTAGAGATTCTAACCCGCTATACTTCAAACATCGCTTTTTGCTTTGACTCGGACGAAGCGGGGGACATGGCCATGAAAAGAGCCTTTGAGCTGTCTCAGTTCTCGAATATAAACCTCAAAGCCGTAGTTCTAGAAGACGCCAAAGATCCGGACGAATTGATCAAAAAGAACCCTGAATTATGGAAGAGAGCAGCCGAAAACCCCATTCCCATCTATGATTTCTATTATTCAACGCTGCTGAAAAAAAATGGCGGGGGGGGAACTTCAGAAGAAAAAAAGAAAATAGCGCAAGAATTTATCCCAATTATCAGTAATATAGGTAGTGAGATAGAAAAAGCTCATTGGGTCAAGAAAATAAGTAATGACCTGCGGGTTAATGAGAAATATGTTATGGATGCGTTAGGAAAAATTTCACCCCGCCTCTCGCGAGAGGCGGGGCAAGAATCTCAAAAGGATGAGATTGATACCAGTAGCTCTATAAAAATAAAAATTCCCAAAGAAAACCTATTGCTGACCATGCTGGTTTTTTATCCTGCCAAAATAGAGGATTTTTTTGAGAAAGTAAAGCCAGATGATTTATTTGAAGAAAAAGGCAAAAAACTTTACAATATTCTATTCGACTGGCATAATAATAAGAACGCAGATGTGATAAGCTTAGAATATATCAAGAAAAAAGTTAGTGCCGGCGAGCAAAAGGAATTAGATCTGCTTTTCTTTTTAGCCCAAAGCTTTTTTGAAAGCTTGGAGGAAAAAGATGCTTTGGAGGATATTGATAATCTAACTCAAGCTATTTTAAAGGATAAAAAAGAAAAACAAAAAAAAGCGATCGAGATGGAAATATCCTCTCTGGATAAAACAAAAGACAAGGAGAGAATCAAAAAACTTTTAAGGGAACTCCAAAACCTGGTATAATTTTGCTAATAAGTAATAAAAGAAAAAATTTATACTTTTAAATTATATAGTAGAATTTTTTCTTAGAGGAGAAATTTGCGAAGTGCTTATAGAAAAATTTTCACCTGAAAATTTTGCGGTGGGCACGGAGAAAATTTGACGAAATGGTTAAAAAAACAACAAACAACACGGTCCCAATCAAAAAGAAGGAAAAACCAAGCGCGGAGATAGAATCCTTGATTGAAAAAGGAAAAAGCCAGGGGTTTCTAACGCAAGAAGATGTCTTGAGTGTTATTCCTGAAGCCGAAGGAGATATGGAAAAATTTGACGAGATCTACTCTATTATGTTGGACGAGGGAATCGAAGTTTTGGAGAGCGCGGAGGAAGGGGGGGGAAGTGAAGGAGATGTTAATGAAGAAGATCTGCTTGAAGAAATAAAAAAACAGGAAGCGACGCTAGCCGATATTTCCGGCGATTCAGTTCGAATGTACTTGCGCGAAATTGGCCGTGTACCACTCTTATCGGGTGTAGAAGAAGTGGATCTGGCAAAAAGAGCAGAAAAAGGAGATATAAAAGCGAAAGACCATCTTGTTGAAGCAAATCTTCGTCTGGTTGTATCAATCGCTAGGAAATTTGTTGGAAGAGGTATGCCACTCTTAGATTTAATCCAAGAAGGTAATTTTGGTTTGATGAAAGCGGTAGAAAAATTTGATTATCGCCGAGGTTATAAATTCTCGACCTACGCGACCTGGTGGATTCGCCAGGCCATCACTCGTGCTATTGCCGATCAGGCCAGAACTATTCGCATCCCGGTTCATATGGTTGAGACAATCAATAAGCTGACTCGCGTCCAGCGTCAATTGTCACAAGAGCTGCAGCGCGATCCGACCGCAGAAGAAATAGCCGCCGAAATGGGGATGGAACTAGAAAAGGTTCAGCATGTTTTAAAAATTTCTCAAGGCACCATATCACTTGAAACCAAAGTTGGCGAAGAGGAAGATTCAATTCTTTCTGACTTTTTGCCGGATGAAAAAAATATTGGTCCCGATGAGGCGGCAACTCATCAACTCCTTCGCGAACAATTACGCGAAGTTATTAAAACTCTCTATCCTCGAGAACAAAAAATTCTCAAAATGAGATTTGGGCTGGAAGATGGCAAAAGCCATACTTTAGAAGAAGTGGGCAGAGAATTTGGCGTAACAAGAGAGCGTATTCGTCAAATTGAAGCCAAAGCACTTCTTAAGTTGCGAAGAAATAGAGAGAGCAAGAAGTTGAAAGAATATTTGAAATAAGGTATGATAGATAAGAAAATAAGAAATTAAAAAATTAAGAAACTAGTTTTTTGTTATTTTTATTTTGTTGTTTTCTTAGTTTTTTATTTTATTATTTTTGTATTCCGCGATAGCTCAATGGTGGAGCAACCGGCTGTTAACCGGTAGGTTGTTGGTTCGAGTCCAACTCGCGGAGTTTGTATGAACGGTGTATTTTGACCCGTTCCTGTCAAGGAGGAAAAAATTATGAAGAACAAAAAACTTTTCAAAAATATTTTGCTAATTGTCCTCGCTGTTGTTGTTTTGGGTGGGGTTGCTGGTGGTATTTATTATTATAAATCTAAAAAAACAGAGAAAAAAATCACAAATACAACCACAACTAAAGAAGAAACTAAAATTGATACTACCGGCTGGCAAACATATATAAATAATGATTGGGGGGTTAAGTTTAAATATCCACCAGAGTTTGGAAAAGCAAAAATAAAATTATTTAAAGCTGGCGACGAAAAGGTAAGAATATTAGCAGGTTCAGTTTGGGAGGGCGGTTTTACAGACAAACAAAACCCTATCAATTTTAGTATTTTATTTGAATCACGAAGTAATGATTTTAAGCCGTGGCCAAGAGGTGGCAGTTTTTTTGATATACAATCATTTGATACAAAAAATGATACTACAATAAAACCATTTAAGATTATTGATAATGACAAATTGAATGCAGTTATTCTTGATGAGAATAGCATACCCAAAGAAGATTTTATGGATCAACCGCCTTGTAATAGAGGAGCTATCGTTAAGTTAAAAAACCCAAACTTTCAGGGATTAAACATTTCTTTAATGGATTGTAGTATTCCGAAAGAAACTTTTGATGCAATGATTGAAAGTATAGAAATCTTTGAGCCGGTTGTTCAAAACGATTTAGCAGGGGCAACAATCACAATTAAGAATGGAGATGAGGTTAAGTCAGGTACGATGCACCGAACGAAGATATATGTAATGGCATACTATGGTAGTGGGACTCAGAGCGTGATATACACTTTTAATGACCAAGCAACAGAGAGACAGGAGATGGAAGAAGTAAGACTCCTAAACTTTGACAAAGAAAATAAAAAAATACTCATCTACTATAAAAAGTGGCACGATATTTGTAAAACTGGCACCCCAGAGAATTGTAATTTATGGGATTATCCTCAATGGTTAGAGAATGGGATTTTTAATATAAATTTGGTTACTGGAACTTTAGAAAAAGTTTTTGATTTTCAAAATAGTTCCTATAGTCCTCAAAGCGTTGTCTATAATAGTGGAAGCAGGATAGTTGAATTTACTGAAACAAGTAAAAATCAGGATTCTGTTAATGTTTATAAAATAAATAAGGACGGAACGGTAGGTAGGGTTATCCCTACGATAAGCAATACTGACAAGAATTGGGATTTAGTTTATTTCCCATCTTTTGTTTCAGTTGAAATTATGAATGGTGGAAATGATTTGTGTTTCAGATCAGATGGCACAGAGGGGAGCAAAGAATGGAAATATGATTTTGAGGGTGGAGCCAGTGGTGTTTATTCAGCCAAATGCACGAAAGACAATCAAGATAATATAAACTTTAATGACAATGCGATAATAGGAAGTGAAAAACAGGAGATCGAATTGGGAAGATTATAACAATTATTTGGCTATGGGTTACCCATTCATGCTATAATACTCCCAGTAAGTCAAGCAAAATGAGACAGCCCCTTTTATAGTGTCTCATTTGTCTCATTATCAGGTTAAAGTCCCGACCCATCCCTGTCAGAATGACCCACAGGATATGCCCTAACATTGCTTGTTAACGGGGGTGCAGACCATACAGCGGAGTTAGAATTAAAAAATAGTCCGAGAAGGACTATTTTTTAATTCCCTAATACACCTCCACCCTATTTCTCCCTCCCTCTTTCGCTCGATAAAGCGCTTCATCTGCTTTGCTAAAAAGATCCTCGGTATTTTTAGCGTCTTTAGGATATGATGAGATGCCAATGCTAATAGTGATAGTTCTTTTATCCGGCATTAAATAAAAGAGATTTTTTTCGCAAATATTTCGGATGCTCTCTGCGATTGATAAAGTTTTTTCGCTGGATGAATTATTTAAGATGACAGCAAACTCTTCTCCGCCGATTCTGAAGGCAAGATAGGGTTCGGAGAATTTTTTAATAATTCCGGCGGTTCTAATTAAGATCTCGTCGCCTTTGGGATGTCCAAACCTATCATTTACCTTTTTAAAAAAATCGATATCTATAATTAGTAAAGATAGTTTTTGCTCTGGGTTACGTTGAATTTGATCTCTTAAATAAATATCAAAATATCTACGATTAAAAATTCGCGTTAATTTATCCGTAACGGCAAAGTTATAAAGTTTTTTGTTTTGAAAATTCAAAGCTAGGTTGCTGGCAATTGTTTTTAAAAGATTGAGATCTTCTTTAGCGATTTTTTTGTTTGTTTCGATGGCAAGTAATCCCGAAACACTGTTTAAATAAATTATGGGGACGATTGAGAGATAAATAAAATCTAATTCGGAATTTTGATGGTGAATTTGAATTCTGGAATCAAACAAAAGATTAGTGGAAATAAAATCTTTTTTATTTGTTATTAATTGAAAAACAAGACTGTCTTTGTCTAGTCTCACATTTTTTGTTTCTTGAATATTTCCCTTCTTATCTTTACCTAGGACAGAAAACAAACCGTCATGAGAATTTATGAAAAAGGAAGTTTTACTCAAGAAAATACTATTAATTTCATTTAAAACTTCATCTATCCCATTAGTATCATTAAAAATCCTTTCGATTTTATAAAGCGATAGGTAAGATTTTTGAACTGAATTATTTTTTTGATAAAAAAAGCTGCTGATGATGCCAACCAAAAAGAAAATAGTCAAAGTTAAAATATATTCAATACCCTTGTAACTCAATCCATTTTTGTCGATCTCTAATAATAGAAGAGGAGCAAAAGAAAAAGCCGAAAGAGAACTTATAAAAATACCCGCTCCAACCCCATAATAAGCTCCCGCTAAAACAATTGGTAAATAAAAAAAGTAGCGCGAAAAAACAAGTCCGGATTGATTAAACCATTTTTCCCCGTAAACCAAAAAAGTGCCAATGATAATCAGAAGGGCAATTAAGACATTTATTTTATTAAATACCTTTTTCATATTTCTAGAATATTAACGACAGGAAGATGGTCAAAATAAGTCCAAAAATAATTGATGGCAATAAACTCTTGGTTTTATAAGCTAACCAGCAGGAAGTAAAGCCTTGCATCAGCCCGTAATAAATCAAGCCGATAATAACGGCCGTGGTTTGGTTAAAGCTTGGGTTGGTAAGAAAGGGGAGAATAAAAAGTAAAGTAGATAGCGTGCCCGCTAGTAGAAAAGAAAAACCATTTCTTTCGATTAATCTTAAGAAAAGCAGATAGCGAAAAAGAAATTCCATTCCCAATAATGAGAAATTAGCTTCTAGAAAAAAATTAATAAATATTTTGGGTAAATCAAGGTGTTTAGGTAAAAAGTTTTGGGAAAGATAAATGACCAGAAAAAGATGAAGACAAAATAATAACCCAGCCATTAGTCCTAAGATAAAATTGGTATTCCAGTTTAATTTTCCAATAAGAATATTTTTTATTTGCGTTTTATGTTTTCTAAAAAATAAATAATAAATCAGCCAGGTTAAAATAAAAAAAACCGCAAAGTAAAAAGGCAGGATATTTTTTTCAATTAAAAAATAAGTTGGGATGGTAATTAAGAAAAGGGAGGAACTGAAGAATAAAGCTTTTCCCCAAGAGGCAAAAATCAGATAGCTAGGATAAAGAAAAAAGATTAAAATATGAGAAAACTGAATAAAAACATCATTGATTTGAATGGGAATAAACCTTCGAATGGTTAGTTCGCATAAGATATTGGTAATTCCCAAGAAGAAAAAAATAAAAAGCTCTTTGTTTAGAACGAAAGCTTTTCTTGGCAAGGCCCAGTTTTCTCTGACTTTAATATTTAAAATAAATTGATTTTGCATTTTTTATTTTATTATATACAGATAATAGGATTTTAAACAAACCTTTTTTATATTTCAGTTGCTACATTCTCTTTGGCGGTGTATAGTTATTGGTATGAAAATCTTAAAGAAAACTATTTATTTTTTTGATAGGCTGGAAGATCATTTTCGCATAGCTCTTTCCCGCAGGCCTATGCTTTATGCTGTTATCGGTGGTATTGGTCTGATCCTTTTTTATAGAGGTGTTTGGATGACTGCTGATCTCTTCGATTTTATGACCGGTATAGTTTCTATGATTATTGGTTTGTCTATATTGATGGCCGTAGGTTTAATGATCTCTACTTTTGTTGGCGATAGCATAATAATTTCTGGTTTGAAAAAAGAAGCAACTAAAATTGAAAAGATAAAAGAAGAGATCGAAGAGAAAGAAAAGAAGAAGTCAAAAATAAAGAAAAAGAAAAAATAAAATGGATTTTTTTAGCGCGGATAATATTAGCTTGATTATAAAAGAGGCCGGGTATATTCTAGGTCATTTTTTAGTCATGGGAATCGTCTTTGCTGAGACAGGTTTGATGCTGGGTTTTTTTCTTCCGGGCGATAGTCTGCTTTTTGTTAGTGGGCTCTTAGCTTCACAAGGATATCTAAATATTTATTATCTTATCCCTATGATTTTTGTTGCTGCTATTGTCGGTGACAATTTTGGTTATTTTCTTGGTCATAAGTTTGGTTCTAGAATATTTCATAAAGAAAAAGCCCTAATATTAAAAAAAGACAATATAGAAAAAGCCAAGGGATTTTACGAAAAACATGGAGCTAAAACAATGATTGTAGCAAAATTTATTCCCTTTATTAGAACATTCGCTCCGGTCTTTGCCGGAGTTGGAAAAATGAGTTACAAGATTTTTTTCATTTTTGATTTAATTGGTGCTATCCTCTGGACTATTTTATTGCCATTAGCTGGTTTTTATCTTGGCAAATTAATTCCTGGTTTTGACAGGTATGTGGTATATACAGTGCTAACAATTATATTGGTTTCGGTTTTACCTTCCAGTGGTATCTTAGCTGGAAAACAAATCAAAAAAAGAAGAAGAATAAAAAAAGAACGGGAAAGTAACAAGAAAGCATGAAAGAAGGATTTATTCTCATTAACAAACCAAAAGGAATGACTTCTTTTGATGTGGTTTCATATTTACGAAAGATCACGGGTGTTAAAAAGATAGGTCATTGCGGCACACTTGATCCTTTGGCTTCAGGACTCTTGATTTGCGCGATTGGCAGGGGCGCAACAAAAAGAATAGTTTTATTTCTTAAACAAGATAAAACATATTTAGCTGAAATTGAGCTAGGGAAGGAAAGCGATACTTATGATATGGAAGGAAAGATAAAAGAGATGGAAGTTAAAAGAAAGCCCACAAAAAAAGAAATTGAAAAAATTTTGAAGGTGTTTATTGGAGAGATAGATCAGCTTCCGCCTATATATTCAGCAAAAAAAGTGAATGGCAAGAGAGCTTATGAATTAGCGCGTAAAGGTTTGGATGTAAAATTAAAGAAAAGCAAGGTCAAGGTTTACAAAATTAAGATAGTTTCATATCGATTTCCAATTTTAAAAATAAGAATTGAATGTGGCAGTGGCACTTATATCAGATCGTTAGCAGATGATATCGGGAAAAAATTAAAAACCGGCGCTGTTTTAACCGGTTTGATTAGAGAAAGCGTAGGAAAATATAGCTTAAAAAAATCCTTGGAAATTGAAAAATTGAATTTAAAAAAAGTTGAAGAGAACATATGGTAGTCCCTCGTGAATACACTCGGGATGATTTTATCTTTAATTTATATTATAATTTGTAATAAAATCAAAAATATAAAAAAGTCTCTTGCATAATTTTTTTAAAGTTGTATATTTAAGTTAAGTTTTTTTTAAATACAAATAAATATTAATAAAGGAGGCTAAAACCATGGCAAAGAAAAAGAAAGCCAAGAAGGTTGTTAAGAAGAAGAAGAGCAAAAAGAGCAAAAAGAGATAATTCGATTTGTGAGGTGCTCTAAAAAAGAATTCGTTTTTTAAAAGCGAATTCTTTTTGTTTATCTAAATGATAAAAGGTGTTAAAATGGTGTTATGAAGAAAATATTTTTAAAATTCACTTCTTATCTTAGTGGTGTCAACATAAGTTTTTTATTCTTTCTATTTTTTATTTTTTCTCTTCCATTTCAAAAGAAGATATCTTTTTATAGCGGCTTCTCTCTTCTGGAGGGAAGATATATAGATTATCTTACTTATTCACTCTATGGTTTTGAGATTTTGCTCGCTCTCGCATTTGTCCTCTGGTTCTTAGAATATCTTATTGCTAAAAAAAAGATGGTTTTTGGAGATAAAAAGATATTCATTTCTATTTTAAGTTTAATTGTTTTTAGTTTTCTTTCTTCATTCTTTGCCGTTGATAGAACAATATCTTTCTACTATATAGTAATTTTAACAGAACTCTTGGTTTTTTATATATTTGTTATTAATTGTTTTCAAAAAAAAGAAAACCTCTTTATTTTTTTAAATGTTTTCTTATTCACGATGTTTTTGCAAAGTGCTATTGCGGTATCGCAATTTGCCCTTAACCATTCTATAGGTTTGAACCTTTTGGGAGAATCGCCTTTATCAGCCGATCTTGCTGGTGTCGCTAAAACGGTCATTGGGGGGGTAAACCATATCCGTGCTTATGGTACATTTCCTCACCCCAATATTTTAGCGATCTTTTTGGTGGTATCTGGTATCATCAGTATACATTTACTTAAAAATTCTGGTGATAAGAAATATAGAATATACCTTACGGCTTTATCCTTGTTTTTTACCATAGCTTTATTTCTCACCTTTTCACGAATAGCTTGGATCTTGGCGATTGTTTTCTGGGGAATCTACATCTTCAAGTCTAAGATTTTAAATTTTAAATTTTTGATTTTAAATTTGAATAAAAACAAAACAAGAAAGAAATATTTTTATTTGGTTCTGGTATTTTTGATTGTTATAGCTGGTTTAGTTTATTTTGTACCGGTTATTTGGTGGAGAATAAATCCACTTTTGCCGTCAACTTGGGATTCTTTAAATGTAAGATGGGTAGTTCTTGAGAAAAGCTGGGTTTTAATAAAAAACCATGTTTGGGGTATTGGTATTGGGAATTTTGTTATTGAAATAGCATACCAGCTGACCGGTTATCCAGTTTGGATGGCTGAGCCGGTTCATAATACTTTTATCTTAGTTTTGACGGAGATCGGTTTTTTGGGGCTTTTAAGCTTTACTTCGATTTTATTTTTTGTTTTTCGATCTTTTAAAAAACTGCCTGATTTTATAAAATACATCTTTGGGATTTTGTTTGTCTATATGTTTTTTGATCATTGCTTTTGGGATATTCGCCAGATTCAATTTTTGCTATTTCTTTTTATAGCTCTCGCTTCTTTGTCTATTTATCAAAAAAGATCCAGCGGTTCTCTTGGTTAATTTTGTTTTTATCTTAAAAAGTGCTAAAATAAGGACAAATATACCGTTATGGCGACTTATACAAAAAAAATAGCAATCAATACTTTAGTCCAGATTATAGGTAAAGCAGTAACGACTGCTATCGCAGTAGTGATGCTGGCCTATCTGGCTCGTTATCTGGGCGTAGGTGGTTATGGAGACTACGCCACGATCTTTGCTTTCTTGGGGTTTTTCGCGATACTCGCTGATATGGGTTTTTACACCGTTGCCATAAGGGAAATGGCGAAAGATCCAGAGAGCTCTCAAAAGGTGATGGGAAATATTTTTTCTTTAAGGATTATTTTTGCATTAACAGTTTTGATAATTGCGCCGATAGTGGGGTATTTTATCCCATCATATAGTGAAGCTGTAAAAATCGGAATTTTGATAGCTACTTTTTCTAGCTTTTTTATTTTGCTCAATCAGATTTTTGTTAGTATCTTTCAAGTGCGCCTTCGAATGGACCGATCAGTGATTAGTGATATAGTTGCTCGAATAGTTTTGTTTGCTTTGACTCTTGTTTTTATAAAATTAGGTTTTTCTTTACAGTTTTTTATTTTGGCTAATGTGATAGCCAATCTAGTTTTGGTTTTAATCTCTTTTTTACTCTCGCGGAAGTTCTTGATTTATAAACCTCAATTTGATTTTAAATATTGGAAATATATTATTAAAGAATCCCTGCCCTTGGGTATAGTTATTGTTTTGGGACTGATTTATTTTAAGGTTGATACAGTCATGCTTTCTATTATGAAAGATAATGTTGCTGTCGGCATTTATGGGGCGCCTTATAAAATATTGGAAATTTTGATAACGGTTCCATCAATATTTATGGGTTCGGTTTTTCCATTAGTTTCCAAATACATCAAAGAAAAAGATTCTCGTTTCAAAGAGAGCTTTAGTACGTCGTTTGACTTCATGCTGATATTAGCAGTTCCGCTGGTTGTCGGAACATATCTTTTAGCAAAACCAATTGTTAGTTTAATTTTAGGGTCGGAGTTTAGTGCTTCTGTGATTGTTTTACAGTACTTGATCTTTGCTGTGTTTATAATTTTCTTGGGTACCATTATGGGTAATTTTGTGGTGGCGGCGAATTTGCAAAGAAAATTAGTCTGGGTTTATCTTTTCAGTGTATTTTTTAATATAACCGGTAATCTGATTTTAATACCGCGTTATTCATATATCGGGTCTTCTATTACTACCATAGCGACGGAATTTTTAGTTTGCTCATTCGCTTACATCATCGTTTATAAGAATCTAAAGCTTGTGCCAAAAACGGGCGTTTTATTTAAAGTATTAATCGCATCTTTTTTAATGGGAGCTTTTTTATATTATTTTAGCAATGCCAATTTAGTTTTGTTGCTTGTTGCAGGATCAGCTATTTACTTTGTGATATTGTATTTGATCGGCGGCATTAAAAAAGAAATGATATTAAAAATGATTAAATAAAAGACTATGAATAGTAAATTAAACATAGTATTTTTTAAATTTTCACTGGCATTGGGAGGAGGGGAAAGATTTAATTTTATTTTGGGAAAAAAACTGAAAGAAAAAGGACATGATGTAAAATTTTATTCCAATTTTAAACCGTTTTTGAAAAAGCTAAGATCAGTCGGTCTTAAAACAAAAAAGCTTTATTGGGGGGAAGAAGTTGGAGCGAGGAGATATCTACCGCAGTATTTTTTGTTTTTGCCTCTTAACTTTCTTAGGTTCTTTTTTATATTGTTATTTAATAAAAAAAGAAATAATCAAAATATCGTGGTTTTTCAAAGTCTCAATGAAAAGATTTTTGCTACCTCTTTAGCTCAATTTTTGGGTTATAAGGTTTTTTGGGTGGAACATCTCTCTATTCGACCATGGCTCATAAAAAGCTTTTTTAAGAAAAGATACGTAGAAAAGTCAGATAAAGCCAATAAAATAATTGCTATTTCAAATCTAATTAAAAAAGAACTTATAGAAAATCTGGGTATTTCAAAAGAAAAAATAGAAATCGTTTATAGCGGGGTAGATCTGGATGAGTTTCATGTTTTTGATGAAAAACTAGTTGAGAATGAAAAAAAGAAATATGGATTTTTTAAAGGCTCCCAAATTATAGGGTATGTTGGTAGATTGCATGAAGAAAAAGGCTTGAATATTTTAATTGATGCATTTTATCAACTTTCTCGTCGCTTTGATCATTTATACCTTTTATTTGCTGGTGATGGTCCGGAGAGGAAAAAATTAGAAGTACAGGCCTTACGTTTGGGTTTAGAAAAAAAAGTTTTGTTTTTGGGCTATAAAGAAGACATCCCTTTATTTTTGAATTTAATAGATATTTTTGTGCTACCGTCTATTGTGCGGGAATCATTTGGTATAGTTCTGATTGAGGCAATGGCTTGTTCCAAGGTGGTTGTGGCTAGTAATCTCGGAGGAATTCCCGAAATAATAAATAGTGGGGTAGATGGATTTCTTTTTAGTCCTGGAAATGAAAAAGAATTGGCCGACCTTCTTTCCAAAGTTTTGTCTGACGAGAAAATGGCAAAGGAGATGGAGAAAAGAGCTCTAAAGAAGGTAAAAAGATATTTTAGTGTTACAGTCATGATTAATAAAATAGAGGAGGTTTTTTCAGAATGATTATAGGAATTGATACAAGAATACCAACAAAGAATAAAACTGGCATCGGTTATCTATTGGATAATATAATACCAGTCATGCTGGAAAAAGATGATTCAAACTTTTATAAGTTGATAGGATCTGGTTTTGGTATAAAGAAAAAAAACGTCAGGATCTTTTCACTACCAAAATTGGTCCAAAGAGGTTTTAATTTTCTATGGAAATATATTTTTTTCCCGCCAGCAGAATTTTTAATCGGTCGAACGGATACGTTTTTTTTCACTAACTTCGTTGATATTCCATCAAAATCCCAAAAAAAAGTTTTAATGATACCCGACATGTCTTTTGTACAATACCCTCAATTTACTGAAAAGAAAAACCTGAAGTTTTTAACCAAAAATGTTGGCAGATCAGTTGCTAGAGCTGACAAGATAATAACCATTTCTGAGAATGCCAAAAAAGAGATTTGCGAATACTATAAAGTGCCGGATGAGAAAGTCGAAGTTGTTTATCCAGGTTGTCCCAGAAATATTAAAAAGGTTAAGGACCTAAGCTTGATTGAAAAAACCAAAGAAAAATATGGTATAAAGGGGAAATACATTCTTTTTGTGGGGACGCTGGAGCCAAGAAAAAATATCAAAGGTTTAATAGAGGCTTATAATCTATTAAGTGACGTTTTCAAAAAAGAATACCAATTGGTTTTATGCGGTGGCAAAGGTTGGTATTACAGAGAAGTTTTTGATATAGTAAAGAAGTATCAATTAGAAAGCCGAGTTGTTTTTTTGGGTTATGTTGACGAGAGAGATATTTCTTCCATTTACTCCGGGGCATCAGTATTTGCCTTTCCTTCTTTTTATGAGGGGTTTGGTTTGCCAGTCCTAGAAGCTTTTAGTTGCTTTGTTCCGGTTGTTTGTTCGGATACTTCTTCTTTACTGGAAGTGGCAGGGGAATCCGCTATATATTGCCAGCCGGATAATGTTGTAAGTATAAAAAAAGCTATTGAAAAAGTTTTGAGTGACAGAAGTCTTCAAAAAGAAATGGTTGAGCAAGGCTACGAAAGATTAAAAAGATTCAGTTGGGAAAACGCAGTGGAAAAAATATTAGATATTTTAGTTTCTTAGTTTTTTAATTTATTATTTTTTTATTTATGTTAATTGTTTTTGATTGCCGTATAATCAGAGATAAAAATCCAGCGGGAATTTCCCGAGTGGTTTTAGAATTTTTAAAAAAACTTCTTTCCGCCGATCGCAAAAATGAATATATTTTGATTTTTGATAATTTGGAAATAAAAGACTTTGTTTCAAATTATTTGCGGTATATAAAGAAGAAGATAAAAATCATTATTGTTCCATTTGGCATTTTGGGATGGAAAAATCTAGTGTATTTACCGAGGATTTTAAAAGAAAGAAATATCGATATCTATTATTCGCCCTATTATTTTTGTTCGCCTTTTATAGACAGAAAAATAAAAGTAGTGTTGACGGTTTTCGATTTAATTCACTTTTTTTATCCATACCTCAAAACTAGTTTTGCTAGAAAACTTTATCACAAATTTAGGTTAGCTCCCAAATTGGTTCTGGGAAGGGCTGACAAAATAATCACTATTTCGGTTAATACTTCGCGTGACTTAATAAAAATGTTTAAAATTCCTCCCAGAAAAATAAAAATGATTTATATGGGTGTTTCTGATAATTTCAGGGTGGTTGATATTACAAGATCAAGAAAATTGATGAAAGAAAAGTTTAAGGTAACTAAGGATTATATTCTTTATGTCGGCAGAAATGAGCCTCACAAGAATATCAAGGCTTTGCTAATTGCTTACGCAAAATTACCCAAGCACCTTCAACAGCATCATGATCTGGTTTTAGTTGGCAAAGAAGATGAAAAGTATAACCAGGGAATAAGATCATTAATATCAAATTACGGAATAGAAACCAGCGTTGTTTTTACGGGATACGTTGAGGAATCGGACCTCCCCTATATTTATTCGGGGGCTTCGGTTTATATACAACCTTCTTTTTATGAGGGGTTTGGTTTACCAATTTTAGAAGCTATGGCCTGCGGTGTGCCAGTTGTTGCCTCAAATACTTCTTCGTTGCCTGAAGTTGGAGGAGATGCAGCTCTCTATAGCGACCCGACTGATATCTACAAAATGTCAGAAAACATCAGAAGTCTCTTGGAAGATTCAGTTTTAAGAGAAGAAATGATAAGGCGGGGATTCCGACAAGTTAAGAACTTCACTTGGTTTAGCGCCGCTAATAGTTTATTGGAATGTTTTAACGAACTGTACGGAGAAAAAAATCATGTTTAATACTTTTTCTAAGAAATTATTTGCTTTATTCCTCCTTTACATATTCCTATTGCCGCTAGAGAGAATAGGAAGCTTCGCTTTTGCGGGATTAAATATCCGTATCAGTCAGATATTGATTTTGTCTGTTTTTCTTCTTTACGTACTTTATTCTCTTTATAAAAAAGAATGGAAGATCAAACTTTCCCGTCCACTAGTTTTATATATTTTATTTTTAGTAGTTGGTTTGATCTCAATTTGTTTTGCTAGGGAAAAAGCGAGAGGGCTTGTCGTGCTGTCTTTTTCAGCTTTTATGGTTTTGGTCCCGTTTGTATCAGTTTTTATGGTTGATACAAAAAGAAGATTGAAAATAGCTTTGTATGTTTTATTGGCATCAGCGTTTGTTTTTTCCTTGTTTGGATTATTTCAGTTTCTTGGCGATATGGTTGGTATCTCACCTGCTATAACGGGGTTAGCTGTTCGTTACACAAAAGAGGTTTTAGGATTTCCCAGAATTCAATCTACTTTTATTGAGCCGCTCTATTTTGCAAACTATCTTTTGATCCCGCTTTTATTGTCATTCTTCTTTTTGTTAAAACGCACAGATTCCAAAAGGAATATTCTTTTCTTGGTTTTATTCTTAGTCTCGCTGGTAGCTTTGGTCTTAACTGTTTCCAAGGGAGCATTGCTTTCTTTGGGATTAATTGTATTAGCGGTGGTAGTTTTTCAATTAAGATCATTTTTTTCCAAAAAAAATCTTTCTTATATTTTTGTTATTTTATTATTTATTGCTTTAATAGGCTGGGGGACCTATTCATCTTTGAGCTCTCAACCGGATATAGGAAGGTATTATACTAAGGCTTATGATATTATAATGGGAGCATCGATTACTGAAAGGCAGGAGGCTTACGATGTGGCTTTCGAAGCTTTTGATAAAAGCCCGATTATCGGTATAGGTATAGGGAACTTCGGGCCATATTTTTCGGGTTACCCACTTTCTGCCCCCGATTTTGGTTGGCCGATTGCAAACAACCAATATCTAGAGATTTTGTCAGAGACAGGTTTGCTGGGATTATTTTTCTTTCTGCTTTTTATTTGTTCTATCTTTTATTATTCAATTCGGGCTTATAAAAGTACAAATGATGTTTTTTTAAGAACTGTTTTATTTGCATTAAATCTTGCCTTTTTAGGAGTTCTAATTCAATACGTGACTTTTTCTACTTTATACATAATGCATATCTGGATTTTAATTGGACTGATTCTAGCCACCCAAACTATAATATTAAAAGAAAGCAACCAACAAAACGATTAATAATATTTTATGGTTAAAGATGAAGTTAAAAATAGTTTTTTAAACAAAATGATAGTAGTCATTTTATTAGCGCTATTGGTATTGATGCCATTTGGTACCTTTTTAATCCAGATGGTTAAATTGTTTTTTGAACATATTGATGTCGGTTTGCCTAATATCGCAATCAAAGCTTTGTATGGATGGAAGGAGATATTATTAATACTTGGCTTGCTGCTTGTCCTGGTTAGAATGATTTTTGAAAAAAAGTTTCCTTTTAAAATTAATAAATTTGATATTGTTATCTTTTTGATAATGCTATTTGGCTTGGTTTATGGAGGATTATTAGTTGGCAGAATGGATAGAATTATTTATGGTTTTCGCTATGACTTCCTAGTCTTCTTGTTTTACTTTTTGGCGAGAAGTATAAAGATAACAAAAGAAAGTATTTTAAAGTATATTAAGGTGATTATTTATCTTTCAATTCCGATAATGCTCTTTGGAATCGCCCAAACTTTTATTTTGCCGCGGGGTTTTATGACACTCTTTGGCTATTCGCTTAATGATTCAGTAACGGGGAACCCCTTACCGCCTTATCATCTGGTTGGCGGTATCGTTAGGGCCATGGCGACTTTTCCGGGGCCAAATAGTCTGGCGATGTATTTGGTCTTCATTTTCTTTGCAGTTTTGTTTTTGGGAAAGAAATTGTTTAGTAAATACCTTAAATATTTATTGCTGTTGTTGTCTTTTTTTACATTAATAATTACATTTTCACGAGGCCACATTTTCAGCTTAGTTTTTGCAGCGGTTCTTTCTCTGATATTTTTTGGATATCTAGTTAGAGCTAAAGAAAAGATAACCAAAAAGTTTCTAGTCTCTCGTTCAGTAATAGCAACATTAATATTAATACTATTTTCAATTTTAATATTTTTCGGAACTTTTTGGTTGGCAGATCTTTCCAAAAATCAAAATTCGACTATTGGCTCAATAATCCTAAGGGAGTCCTCAACCGAGATGCATAGTTTTATGAGAAACCTAGCGATCGAGCCAATCAAAAAACAGCCTTGGGGTTATGGCATTGGCACAGCCGGGTTGGCAACTACCAATATTGCTGATGCGAAATTTAATCCGGAGAGCTGGCCGGTGCAATTGATTTTCGAATACGGTTGGTTTGGCTTGTTGTTTTTTATCTTAATTATTTATAGCGGCTTTAATTTATTTTTTGAATTATTTTCACGCGCAACCAATCCAAATCAAAAAAGTTTTGTTTTATTTTTTGCTACTTTTTTTATGGCGATCATTATTAGCACCAACTTTTTGCCCAGCTGGTTTGAGGTGGGGAGCTTGATGTGGTGGATATTGTGGGGGGTGTTTCTCAGTTATCGATTAGAAAAAAATAATTAAATTGGTTTTATGGAAAAGAAAAAATTCAAAATTGGAATTGATGCACGACTTTATCAAATTCCCGGAGGTATCGGCCGTTATTGCAGAGAGTTGATTAATGGTTTAGAAAAGGTCGACGATGAGAATGAATATTATATTTTTTTAAACAAAGAAGGATATGGTCTTTATAATCCATTAAAACCAAACTTTCACAAAGTACAAGCCAATGTTGGGTGGTATGGTTTTGCTGAACAGACCAAGATGCCAAGAATTTGGAAAAAGGTTAATCCAGACTTGATGCATTTTACTCATTTTAATAAATCAATTTTTTACCGCTTCAAACCTTATGTTGTTACAATCCATGACCTAACCTATTCGATCACAGCAAGAGAAGGTTTGAAGATATCAAAACTGCCGCCAATTATTTATGGTATAAAGCAATTTGTTTATGAAAGGGTAATAAAAGATGTAATAAAAAATGCTAAAAAAATCATCGTTCCTTCTTACAATTCTAAACAGGATATTATAAGTGCTTACAGAATAAAAGGCGATAAAGTTACTGTTACTTACGAATCAGTCGATAAAAGTTTTTCTCCGGATGAAAAAAAACAAACATTCAAAAATTTAGCAGATCGTTTCGGAATAAAAAAAGAAGGGTATTTTATTTATGTGGGCAATGCTTCTCCACATAAGAATTTGAAAAGATTGATTCTGGCATTCGATATTTTGAGCAAAGAAAAAAAAGATTTTCAGTTAGTTTTAGCTGGAAAGAAGGAAAAATTTTATGCAGCGCTTGAAGAATGGGTGGCAAAAGAAGGTATCGGAGATGGCAGAGTTGTATTTACTGGAGTTGTTATCGATGACGAACTACAATCATTGCTCGCGAATTCTTACGCCTGCACTTTTCCTTCGCTTGCTGAAGGATTTGGCATACCACCGTTTGAAGCCATGGCTTCTGGTACGCCAGTTTTAACATCTGCCACTTCCTGCTTGCCAGAGGTTTGTGAAAACAGTGCTATCTATTTTAACCCTTATCTCCCAACTAGCATCGCCGAAAAAATGAAAATGATTATAGAAAATCCCAAAATGCGCGAAGAATTTATTAAAGCTGGCTTTGAACACATCAAAAAGTTTTCTTGGGAGAGAATGGCAAGAGAAACGAGAGATGTCTATATGAGCGTATTAAAAAAATAATATGAAAGACGTTGTGTTTGCAAAAGTCAAAACTTTTAAAGAATTTAAAAATTTTATTAAGAACTTAAATATTAAGGCCGATACTTTTATTATTAAACCAAATTGGGTAGAACCGTCCGAGGGCCAATATACAGAGGTGATACCTCTGCGCTGGCTATTTGAGTGCCTGGATGGGAAGAAGGTGGTGATGGAGAGCCATACTGCTTGGAGAAACAAACTTCTTCTAGAAACAGGAGAAGTTATCGTTAATTCAGATAATGTGGAGCAGAAAAAAGATTTTTTGAGAAAAAACGATAATTGGTTCCTTGAATCTACCGGCCTAAAGGGATTACTGGAAGAATATGGTGTTGAGTATATAAATATTACTGAAGAAGTATGGGGGGGAGAATCGGTTGATTCTAAGATTGTTAGAGAAATCGTAGAAAATAAATACCCATCTGTCATGTGTGAAGAATTGTATAGTGTGGTTCCTAAAAAGATTTTTGAATTGAGAGGCGGGAAAACTGTTTTTATAGATCTTGCAAAGATTAAGACAGACGAAGACTTCGCAATGACTCTTTCTACAAAAAATCTTTTTGGTTTAATTCCGGACCCGAAACGCTCTCCTAAATATCATGATCACGAGAGAAAGAAGCTCCCTCATGCAATATTAGATATAAATAAAATATATCGTGCTTTGTTTAAGACGGTTTTTATTAACGAGGGAATCTTTACTGCGATAGACGGACCATCTCCTAGTAGGGGAAGACTAAAAAAGAATCTCAATTTAATTGTAGGTGGGGAGAATTCTGTTGATGTTGATTTAGTGACCGCTAAGCTTGTTGGGATTGATCCTAAGGTTTTATCAAAAAAATACCTTGGGCTTAGCGGAAAAATATTTGGTCTTAATGCTAAACTTTTAGATCAGATTCCCGATGGTTTTTTTGATAAGCTCGTTTATAATAAATAGACCGGACAATATTCGAAATAAAATATGAGAAGTCTTTTTAAATTTGTATTAATATCTTTTAGCACGGTACTTTTTATAGCAGTTGTCACCGCCAGTGCTTTTTTAATTTATTATAATCGCAGTTTTCAAGATAGGGTTTATCCGAATGTTTTTTTCTCCGGGCAGAATTTGCAAGGTTGGGATAAAAACAGAGTTGCTGACCTAGTTTCGAATGAGAAAAAGGATTTTTTAGATGAAGTTACTTTGGAATACGACGGTAAGAGTGTTAAGACAAAGATTTCTGATTTTGGTTTTAAATGGAATGATGGCAAAACGTTGGACGAGATAGTTAGTTATGGAAGACGAGGAAATTATATCGAAAATTTTTTAGTTTTCGTTCGTTCTTATTTAACTAATAAAAAAATAGGTTTTGCTTATGATTTTGATAAAAATAAGGCGAGCCAATATTTAAAGGAGTTGGCAACCTCGGTAGACAAAGAGCCAGTGGATGGAAGATTTGAAATTAAAAATGGAAAAGTATCAGAGTTTGTGATTGGATCAAATGGCAAAAAACTTTTAATAGACGAAAGCATTGAAAAAATAAAAATATCTATTATTGATCAAGACAAAGCAATTCAATTAGATGTTCAAACGGTGGAAGCAAAAGGTGTTGAAGATATGGATAAAATGGGAATTAAAGAATTGTTATCAACGGGCCAGAGTAGTTTTGCCGGTTCTCCGCCAAACCGAATTCATAATATAAATACAGGTGCTCAAGTATTTAATGGGATATTAATTAAGCCCGGCGAAAATTTCTCTTTCATCACTTATCTCGGTGAAGTTAGTGCCAAGACGGGGTATCTTCCTGAATTAGTTATCAAGGAAGATAAAACTATTCCAGAATATGGCGGGGGACTTTGCCAAGTGAGCACCACTTTTTTCCGTGCAGCTATCAATGCCGGTTTTCCGATTTTGGAACGCACCGCCCATGCTTATCGTGTATATTATTATGAACCGGCGGGATTTGACGCTACAATCTATGATCCAAAGCCAGATCTAGTTTTTACTAATGATACAAAAAACTATATTTTGATCCAAACCAGAATTAGCGGTAACGATCTTTTTGTAGATTTTTACGGAACTTCTGATGGGCGCAAAGTTGAGGTTAGCAAAACAACGGTCTACAATTATGTTCAGCCAGGTGATCCAATTATAATTGAAACGACGGACTTAAAACCCGGCGAGAGAAAGCAAACCGATACGGCACATACAGGAGCCGATGCCTATTTTACTCGCAAAATCACTTATGCTGATGGGAGGGTTGTAGACGATCGCTTTGATTCGCACTATATTCCTTGGAGAGCGAAGTTTTTGGTAGGCAAGCCAGAGGAACCAAAAACTCCGGAGGAAAATCCACCGGAGAACCCTGAAGGCAACGGGACGATTCCTATCTCTTAACTTTCTTTAAAACCTTCTCCCATTCTCTCTCATCTTTCTCATGATCATAACCAATCAGATGAATAAGCCCATGCAAAAAAGTATTTTGTAATTCGCCATGTTCAACCATTTGTGGGCAGATGTAGATATCGCCCAAGATTAGCATTTGGCTTTTAGCTTGTAGCTGTTTTGGGTTGATAATATCAATTGGGAAAGATAGAATATCTGTTGGTTTGTTTTTCTTTCTATATATATTGTTAAGTTTTTGGATCCTTGCTTTACCAGTTAGAATCAGGTTTACTTCAATATTATTTTTTAATCCTATCTTTTTAACAAAGTTTTCTAACACAGACAAAAAATACCCCCTGGGTATTTTTTGTTGTGTATAGTTTTTGAAATGAAAGTTTATCTGGTTCATTCTTATATTTTGGGCGCAATATATTGCGCCCCTACGTCCCGTTCTATTTATTTAATTCTTCCTTTACGATTCTGCTGACCAAACTGCCATCGGCCTGACCTTTGGTCTTAGTAACAACTGCGCCCATGACCTTGCCCATATCAGCCATTGAGGCAGCGCCGACTTCTGCGATAGTTTCGGTAACTATTTTTTTGATTTCCTCCTCGCCTAGCTGTGCTGGCAGATACCTTGCTAACATTTCAGCCTCAGCTTTTTCATTTTCAGCCAGGTCAGCTCTTCCGCCCTGTTCAAAGGCTAATGCCGACTCCTTTCTTTTTTTTGCCTCTTTTGACAATACGTCAATGACATCAACTTCTTCAAGAGGTTTTTGTAATTCAATCTCCTTGTTTTTTAAAGATGCTTTAACCATTCGTAAAAGTGAAGTTGTTTTCTCATCCTTTGCTTTTAAAGCTGTGACTAAGTCTTTATCTATTTGTTCTAATGTTGCCATATTTGTTTATCTTAATTTTTTATTAATACAAAAGCTTTTTGATTTTATCGGCTTTTCTTATTTTTTTTCTAATAGCAGAAGCTCTCCTTTTATATTTAGGAGTTTCTTTTTTTCTATACATATCTTCCCTTGCGCGAGTTAGGTTTCCTTCCTGTTGCAAAATCTTGTTGAATCTTCGCATTAAGCTTTCAAAAGATTCTTTTTCTTTTCTTTTGAGCTGCGTCAAAACAATCACCTCCTCTCGACAGTTTTTTGATTTATTTGTAGTACTAAAAAAAGTTTATCACAAAAAAGACCTTTTTACAACCCTAAGCTGGCCTAATGTCCTCATGTAGCCTAGCTCCGCCGATTAAATGAAGGTGGACATGGGGAACTTCTTGTCCACCATGGTCTTTTACTCTAAACAATAGTTTATAACCATTTTCAGAAAGCCTAAGCCCATCCGCTATCTTTTTTGCTGCCCAAATCAATTCCCCCATAACATCTTTATCTTCTTCTGTTATATCGACAATTGTTGGAATATGTTTCCTGGTAATTAAAAGAACATGTACGGGAGCAAGGGGATGAATGTCATTAAAGGCAACTACTTTATCATTTTCAAAAATGATTTTGGATGGGATCTCTTTATTGATAATTTTACAAAAAATGCAATTAGGATCTTGATTCATATATTTAAAATTAATAAATCATCTGTCAAAATTATACTACAATTAAAAAACTTGATAAAGAGTCTAAAATGATATATACTTATAGGGATAGTTTAAAATTATTAATTTAAAAAAGAGGTGAAATATGCAAATAATTTATATAGTATTAGGTGTACTAGTGGGCGGGTTAGTAGGTTACGAAATAAGAAAAAGTCTGGTTACAAAAAGAACCAAACAAGCTACTGAACTAGCCAATAAGATTTTAGAAGAAGCAAATAGTCAGAAAAAAGAGGTGTTGCTGAATGCCAAGGATGAATCTTTAAAAATCATCTCCGAGGCAAAGGAAGACGAGAAAAAAAGAAGAGAATATCTGGGCGCTCTCGAACAAAAGTTGTTAAATAAAGAAGATGTTTTAGAAAAAAAAGTTCAGGATGTAGAAAAAGTGAAAGATAACTTAGAAAAAAACAAGGAGGAACTGGAAAAGACAAAGGAAAGCATAGGAGAGATGAAAAAAAAGGAAGAAGAAGAGCTCTTGAAGATTTCCAAAATGTCAAAAGAAGAGGCTAAAGAGATTTTGCTCCAGAATGTCGAAAAAGAAATGAGTCCGGAGCTAATTAAAAAGATTAAGCAGATGGAACAAGAGGCTCGTGATCAAGGAGAAGAAAAGGCTCGCGATATAATTGGTGGAGTAATTGAGAGATATGCTGCTGATTATACTTCGGAAACAACAGTCAATACGGTTTTAATCCCTAGTGATGAAATGAAGGGTAGAATTATAGGGCGGGAAGGTAGAAACATTCAAGCCTTTGAAAAGGCTACGGGGGTCGATTTAATTGTTGATGATACCCCCGAGGCTGTTGTTATCTCCTCGTTTGACCCAATCCGTCGCCAAGTAGCAAAGGTAGCTTTAGAAAAATTAATTTATGATGGCAGAATTCATCCATCTAGAATAGAAGAAGTTGTTGATAAGGCAAAAAAAGAAGTGGCCGCAAAGCTCAAAGAAGCAGGGGAAGCTGCTGTTCTAGACTTGGGATTGACTGGAATTTCTCCCGATTTGATAAAAATATTGGGACGCCTCAAATATCGTACTAGTTATGGCCAAAATGTTTTAAATCATTCTTTAGAGGTAGCTAAGATTTCAAATATGTTAGCGGCTGAGTTGGGGGCTGATCAAGCAATTGTTAAGAAAGCCGGTCTTTTTCATGACATTGGTAAGGCGCTAGATCAAGATATGGAGGGGTCACACATAGAAATTGGTTGTGATATTGCTCGCAAGTATGGTTTTTCATCCGAGATCATTCATGCTATAGAGGCGCATCATGAAGGGGTGGAGCCCACAACTATAGAGGCCATTATAGTAAAAGCGGCTGATGCTATTTCTGCAGCCAGACCAGGAGCCCGAAGAGAGAGCTTGGAAAACTATATTAAGCGCCTAACCGAGCTAGAAAATATTGCTAATTCATTTGAGGGTGTAGAAAAGTCATATGCCATTCAAGCTGGTAGAGAAGTAAGGATTATAGTAAAACCAGAAGAAATCGATGATTTATCATCTATAAAATTGGCTAATAATATAGCAGCAAAGATAGAAAAAGAGATGTTTTATCCAGGTCAAATCAAGGTTAATGTAATCCGTGAGACCAGGGCGGTTGATTATGCTAAATAGGCAAAATAAAATGTTATTGCACTGTTTTTTCTTATCTGCTATAATAGTGATATAAATAAAAATAACTAAGTAATAACAACGGAGGAGGCAAAACATGAAAAATAAAGCCGACCTAATTGATGAGATCGCAAAATCTGCAGGATTGCCAAAAAGCACCGCAACAGTTGCTTTTAATGCGATCTTTGCTAGCATTACTAAGTCCTTAGCTAAGGGAGAGGTTGTGAATGTGTCAAGCTTCGGCAAGTTTGAAGTAAGGCAACGTGCAGCAAGAAAGGGTGTTTCTCCTAGAGAAGTTACCAAAGAGATCCGAATCCCTGCTGTAAAAGTTGCTAGATTTAGAGCTGGCAAGGGCTTAAAACAAGCTGTTAGATAATTGCAGCTCAAGTTTTTTTAAAAATCAAAACCCCCGGTTTCAGTTATTAAGTAATTAATAGTTGAAACTGGGGGTTTTATCGTTGCTCAATCTCCCCGGTAAGAATCGAACTTACATCTAGAGCTTAGGAGTCTCTTGTTCTATCCATTAAACTACGGGGAGTAACCTTAGTATTGTAACCCCTTTTTTGTCCCCTGTAAATTTTTTTAATTTCATATATAATAGTACTATGCTAAGAAGGAAGATAGATATAAAATCTCTAAAAAACAGAGTAAAAAGTCTGAAAAAAGAAGATTTAGAGAAAAGCCTCAGAAAAACCCTTTATTCTCCCTACCTATATTTAACTCTAGGTATAGTTTTTGGTTTGGTCTTTACTATACAGTTTAAGACCGAATCAGTAAGGCCGCTATCCCCAGTCTTGTTTTATGGTCAACTTCAAGATACAAAGTCAGATTTTGCTACTAAAAAAGACAATCTAAGCAATCAAGTCAAAGACCTTCAGACTCAAATAAAAGACAAAGAAAAAAGCTTAGCTGACAAAAACATTGTTTCAACATCGATGCTAAATGATCTGTCTAGCCAAGAAATGCTTTTTGGCTCAACTTCTGTCTCAGGTGAAGGTGTGGTTATAACCATTTCTGATGGTGCTAACCAGGTTAAAGATGAGCTTAGTAAGTCATTAACTCATGCGGCAGACCTAAGAGACATAGTCAATCTTCTCTGGTATGCGGGAGCCGAAGCGGTATTGATTAATGGAGAGAGGGTTATTTATAATACTTCTATAGATTGTATAGTAAGCACCATTCTAATTAACAGTAATGTCTATGTACCACCATTTACTATAGAAGCAATTGGCAATAGGAATGACTTGTCTAGTGTTATCAATAGCTCTCGCAAATTAGTAGATATCAAAAAGCGAGCAGATAAAAAACAAATTAATTTTGATATGAAAGAAAGCGGCAATGTCAAAGTAAATAAATACGATGGGGTTTTCTCTAACCAGTAGTGATTATAATCTAATTATAATAAAATGTTAAAAAGCAATAAGACAATATATATTCTAACAATCGTAGCAATTCTACTTGGCATTTTATTTCTAAAACAATCTTCGGTCACCGTAAAGAATAAAGAGTTGACGACCAATGATAACTTAATAAAACTGTCGTATGACCTAATCGGAAGTGCTAATTCGATTTTTGACCTACAAAATGAGCTTAACAGCTTGCGAACCAAAAATGACAGTTTTTCCTTTGATATTAAGGATAAAACCAAGATGAAAGATGATATTGAGAAAAAAACTCAGAACTATCGGCTCACTAACGGTTTAGATACTATTAGCGGCAGAGGAGTAGAAATAAAAGCGGAGGGGGTCATGGTTACAGAGGAGATAGTAGACCTTATGAATGGCATTAGAAACACTAAGCCTGAGGCTATTGGTATAAATAGCAAGAGAGCCGTCTATAAGTCTTATTTTATAGTTGGCAATGATGGTAAAATAGAGTTTGATAATAATAAGTTTGATTTTCCAATATATATACAAATTATCGGTGATCCCGATGTTTTACGAAAATCACTCGATCGCTCTGGGGGTATTCTTGACGTATTAAAGAAAAACTCCTTTGACAAAATTAATTTTTCTATAGAAAATAAGGATAATATAGTCCTGCCGGCCTATGATGGTAAAATGGATTTTAGATATGCGAAAATCACAAATTAACAATGATTTTACACTGGTTTTACGAATAGAAAACGGTTAAACTAAATATATGAACATACATATATGAACAAAAAACTGATTTTTCCCACTCAAAATGCAGATGAAAAGATAATAAAAGTAGCCAACCGCCATCCAATAACTTTTATTCGGGATGCTTTTGGTTCAATAGTTCTTTTCATCCTTTCCTTTTCGGCTATGCTGGTATTTTTTTATGTTCCTTATGTTTTGCCGCTGGCTTTTTTAGTATTTGTTTTTTCTATAATCGGATTTTTTTATTCCTATTTTACTTGGAGTAAAGACAGGTATATTATTACCGATCAAAGAATTATTGATATGGATCAGCAGACTCTTTTTAGTAAGTCTCAAAAAGAAGCTTTTCTAGATAAAATTCAAGATGTTGTTTCGGAAACAAAGGGTTTTTGGGGATCTATTTTTAAATATGGCAATGTGGATATTCAAACTGCCAGCGAAACTTCTTTAACTCTGGATGATATAGCTAACCCGGATAGGGTACAAAAAATCATTTCTGATCTGATGAGAAATGGTAAAGCAAAAGATGGGGGAGATCTAATTCAAAAAATGACAGATATGATAAAAAATGCCGTGAAAGGTGATGAAATAGTAAATTAAAACCCCGGCGAATGCCGGGGATTATTTTGAACTTACACTGACAACTTTGGTCCTTTTTTTATTTCCCGTAAAAGAGGATATTTTTTTATCAATGAATCCTACAATGCCATCTATTTTTGAATAGATGGTGTGGTCCTTGCCATAAGCTACATTTGTTCCAGCTTTGTACTTTGTGCCTCTTTGTCTGATAACTATTTCTCCCTTGCCAACTACCTGCCCACCATAAACCTTAACGCCAAGGCGTCTGCCAATACTATCGCGATTTTTTTTAGCGCTTCCCAGCGCTTTTTTATGTGCCACGTCGTCCAAACATTTCTTCCGCTTCCGCGCACCAATAAGGAATTGGTTCGCTCCAGCTTTCGCAATGTTTCTCCTCTACGAAAAAATTTCCTCACTTCGTTACGACAATTTTTTCGTTTATTATTTTCTTTCTAAAATCACTATTTCACGTCCTACAATCTGATCCGGCCTAGAGTATAAAATTGTTTTTCTGCTGTTATCAAATTCTGGGAGTAAATTTAAATCAACCCTTAAATCATCGAAAGGACTTCTAACATTATAGCCGATTTTTTGGATGGAGTCAAATATATTTAGGTGATAATGCTTGTTCTTTAGATTATAAAAGGGGAGGGCAAGAACAAGATATTGGATATTAAGATATTGGATATTATTCAGAAAAGACGCATATTCTTTTTCCAGGTCTTTTACTATTTCTAATATGCTTTTCTCGGTTACCCTTTCGGTTAAGGGTGGGCCGAGGTAGACTTCTGAAACGATTGTCTTAGATTGGACTGGCAGACTTTTTTTATTCAGGTTTAAAGCATCAGCTTGAAAAACCATTTTTTCCGGTTCGATGCTTAGGCTGTATTTATTTTTTAGCCATTTTAGATTTTCTTTAGTATCATAAACCCTTTCATTTGAGATATCGGAACCGATTACTTGGTATCCCATTAAAAGTGCTTCTTGTAAAATAGTACCATTGCCACAGAAAGGATCGTAGATTAGCTTATAGCTTTTAGCTTGGTTAGCTTTTAGGGGGAGTAAGTTTAACATGATTTGGGCAACTTTTAATGGAAGCATACCGCTTTTGGCATTCCGGCGAGGGCGACCATAGTCTCGATTAGAATATGCTTCATAATCCTGAATTGCTATAGTTTTTCCTAAAAATACCTGGTTTTTGCTTCTAATCAAAACAAAGTCAGCGCCTTTTTCTAAAATCTTATTATTTTTTATTTCGGGTGCAGAAAGTGATTCTTCTTTGCCCCGAACAAGCCGAGAACTAACTTCTACTTTTTTCAATTGTTTTTTTATATTAAATCCTAAGTTTTTGGTTTTTAGTCCATAGGATGAAATTCCAAAAACAAACTTTGAATCTGAAAAACTATTAGAAATGTATCCCAAAATAATTTCTTTAATATCTTTTTCTTGGGTCTCCAAAAAAATTTCAGCTATTTTTACAGTTCCACCTAGTTTATCTAAAAAATCCTGATGGTTTTCGATTTTCTTATCTGTCTTGATGATTAATGCTTTTGGGGATATACTTAAAACAACAAAAACAAAAGACTCTCTTTTTAAAACAGAAATAATCTCTGCGATTGATAGTGTTGGGTTTTTACCGAGGATGAAAGAATATAACATAAAGGAAATTTTGCGCTCCGCGCAGGAAATTAAAAATAACTTTTAATTTCTTTCTAATTTCCGCCCGAGCAACAGCGAGGGCAAATTTCCAATTTCTTTTGAGAATCAGAAATTAAAAAGAAATTAAATTTACCATGTCTAGTGAAAATATTATAAAAAAATCGACCTTTGTTCATCTCCACCTCCACACCCATTATAGCTTACTTGATGGTTTGAGTAAAATTCCAGATGTTTTGGATAAGGCCAAAAAGTATGGAATGGATGCTATTGCTATTACTGATCATGGGACGATGTATGGGGTAATTGAGTTTTATAAAGCGGCCAAGAAGAAGGGGATTAAACCAATTATCGGTTGTGAAGTTTATGTTGCACCCCGGTCCCATCTAGATAAAGTTCCTAATATTGATAGTGAGAATTATCATCTGATATTACTTGTCAAAAATGAACAAGGTTACAAAAACCTTATAAAGCTTGTTTCGATAGCTCATATGGATGGGTTTTATTATAAACCAAGGGTTGACAAAGAATTGCTACGAAAGTATTCAGCAGGACTAATTGCTTCAACTGCTTGTATGGGAGGTGAAGTGCCTCGCGCGATATTATCTGGCAATATTGGTCAGGCAGAAAAAATAGCCTTGGAATATCAAGATATTTTTGGGCCTGATCATTTTTACTTGGAAATTCAACACCACCCAACAATTTCTGATCAGCAAAAAGTTAATGACGGGCTAATTGAAATTTCAAGAAAAACAGGAATTCCGTTGGTTGCAACGAAAGACTCTCACTATATAAATCCGGATGATCGAAAGGCCCAAGAAGTTTTGCTTTGCTTGCAAACTGGAAAAATGATGGATGATCCAACAAGATTAGAAATTGATGCTGATCTATCTTTACCATCGCAGGAGTCTATGAGTAAACATTTTTCTTATATTCCCGAGGCGATTAAAAATACTCGCAAGATCGCAGATATGTGTAATCTTGAAATAAAAATGGGGGAATTGTTTCTCCCCCTGTTCCCCGTTCCAAAAGGCTACACGTTGGAGAGTTTTTTAGAGAGGGAGTGCTATATCGGCATCCTTAAAAGATTTGTAAAAACAAACGATGATTGGCAAAAATTAGATGATAAAAATTTAAGAAAAAAAGTTGAGGAAAAAGTTGATAAAGAAAAAGTTGAACGGTTGGATTATGAATTAAACGTTATCAAAAAATCAGGATATGCAGGATACTTTCTGATAACCGCTGATTTTATTAATTGGGCAAAAAACAATGGAGTTTTAGTTGGTCCCGGCAGAGGATCAGCAGCTGGCGCGATCGTAGCTTATGTTTTAAAAATTACTGATTTAAACCCCTTAGATTATGATCTGCTTTTTGAAAGATTTTTAAATCCCGACAGAATCTCTCCCCCCGATATCGATATGGATTTTGCTGATGAAAAAAGAGGAAAAGTAATTGAATATGTAACCCAAAAATATGGCGCTGATCATGTAGCGCAAATTATTACCTTTGGTACAATGGCCGCTCGTATGGCGGTTAGGGATGTGGGCAGAGTCTTAGGACTTGCTTATGCCGATGTAGATAAAATCGCCAAAATGATTCCTTTTGGGATGGATTTAAATGAATCGTTGGAGTCTATCAAAGAATTAAGAGATTTATATAATTCTGACCTGAAAATGAAAGAAATGCTGGATCTAACAGCTCGTCTTGAAGGGGTGGCGCGTCATGCGTCTATGCATGCGGCGGGAGTTGTAATTTCCAAGGATCCAGTGACCGACTATGTACCAATTCAAAAAGCAACAAAGGGGGATATTTCGGTTGTCACCCAATATTCTATGAATTATTTGGAAGATGTGGGGTTACTCAAAATGGATTTTTTAGGATTAGCCAATTTAACTATTATCGGAAATGCGCTTCGCATTATTCGCAAAGTTTATGGAAAAGAAATTGATATTGGTAATCTGCCGATGGATGATAAACAAACTTATCAAACATTACAAAGAGGAGAAACAACGGGTGTTTTCCAGCTGGAAAGTGACGGGATGAAAAAGCACATCAAAGATTTGAAGCCAACAGTCTTTGAAGATATTATTGCTATGGTAGCCATGTACCGACCGGGTCCGATGCAATTTATAGAATCTTTTATAAATCGTAAACACGGTCGTGAAAAGATTACTTATGAGCATCCATCAATGGAAGCAGCATTAAAAGACACTTACGGAGTAACGATTTATCAAGAGCAAGTTATTCGGCTATCAAAAGATATGGCACTTCTTACTGGCGGGCAAGCGGACACGCTTCGTAAAGCAATTGGTAAAAAGCAAGCGGCTTTGATGGCAAAAATGAAAGATCAATTTGTTGAAGGTTGTGTTAAGAATAAAATAAAAAAAGAATTGGCAGAAAATGTTTGGAAAACATGGGAAGCCTTTGCTCAGTATTGTTTTAATAAATCACATGCAGCTTGTTATGCTATGATCGCTTATCAAACAGCTTATCTTAAAACTCACTATCCAGAGGCTTTTATGGCAGCTTTAATGACTTCAGATAAGAGTGATCTTGATCGCATTGCTAAAGAAATTGATGAGTGTCGATCTATGGGAATTGAAGTGGCGGCTCCCGATGTAAATGAAAGTTTTATGACATTTGCGGTGGTGCCAAACGAGAAAAAAATTCGTTATGCGCTTTCGGCAATAAAAAATGTGGGTGAGGGACCTATTGAGATAATTGAAAATACCAGAAAAGAAGGGGGAAAATTCATCTCGCTAGAAGATTTTGTAAAACGCACGGCGAGTAATGAAATAAATAAAAAGTCTTTAGAATCGTTAATTAAATGCGGGGCATTGGATCAATTTGGCGAAAGAAACCAGATGTTACTTTCGATCGATGGTATTTTAGCTTTTGCGCAAAATATACGGAGAGAAAAAGAATCAATGCAGATTGATATCTTTGGTAATTCTGTAAACGTAGATGAGATTTCTAAAATTACTTTGGTTAATACACCAGCTGCAAGCGACAAACAAAAACTTGATTGGGAGAAAGAGTTATTGGGAATCTATATTTCATCTCATCCTCTCTCCCAATACAAGAATTTTATTGGCACAACCTTTCGCGCAATTAGTGGTCTAAAAGAAGAAGATGAAGGAGAGGATGTGAGGATTTTGGGGGTAATTAGTAAAATTCAAAAAATCACGACGAGAAATCATGAAGCGATGCTTTTTGTAACTATAGAAGATTTTATATCACAAACTGAACTTCTGGTTTTCCCAAAAGTTTATAATGAAGATCCTGATTTCTGGGTGGAAGGAAAAATTACTGTTGTAACCGGAAAAGTCTCGACTAAAGATGCAGCGATAAAAATTCTGGTAAATAAATACGAAGAATTCAATCCACAATTAATTAGTGAATACAAAAAGCCAATTCCGCAAAGCAGAAATGGGGGGAATAGTTTTTGGAATAAAAATCGGAATGATGCGGCGAATATTGAAGGCGCGACAAATAATGTAGGGGTGGAGTTTACCCCCGCCCAAAATGGGGCAGAGACAAGCCCAGCCCCTACGGAGATTGAAAATGCTTTGCCACCTGAAAAAATCTTAATTTCCTTCGGTTCCGATGTTGATATTGAGAAATTCAACCGCATCAAAAGAGTGCTTTACAAACATGAAGGTAAAAATCCTTTGATAATTAGTTTGATTGATGAGGCTGGCAACCAAAGAAAAATTCTCACCTCATTCAAAATAAATCTTTGCGAAGATTTAAAGAAAGAATTGAGAATGATTTTGGGATACGAAGCGGGCGTAGATACAATAAGCTAAGAAATTATTGTAAAAACTCCCAATCTATGTTATTATCTATAAATGTGAGGGCTAGGAGCTCTACTGTTAAATTTTGCAAAGATGAACTCAATAATGGATTTAGTCAACAAAAGATCACTCAAGAAATCTATCCCCGATGTCAAAACCGGTGATGTAGTTAAGGTTTCACAAAAAATTAAAGAGGGCAACAAAACTCGCGCACAGGTTTTTGAGGGCATGGTTATTGCACGTTCTGGTGGTAATAGTGTTACAGCCTCAATTACTGTTCGCAAAATTGCTTCAGGTGTAGGGGTGGAAAAGAAATTTTTATTAAATAGTCCCAATATTGAATCAATCAAAGTTTTAAGAAGCTCAAAGGTTAGACGCAAAAAAATATTTTTCTTACGTGGATTAACCGGTAAAGCAGCCAAGATCAAAGAGAAACAAAGAAAGATGTTGGGAGAGATTGGTTTGAAGGAAGATGAGGTGATTGAAACAGCGGAAACCACAGAAGAATTAGCGCAACCAGTAGAGGGGGAAGAGATTAAGGAAAGAAATTTAGAGAAAACCAAACAAGAAGATAAAGAAGAAATCAGTGACGAAGGAGCAGAGCAAGAGGTAGAAGAAGTCGTAGAACAAGAAACTTCGATTGAAGAAAAGAAGGAAGAACCAAAAATAGAAGAAGTACCAGTTGAAAATATTGGGGCTGAAGATCTTCAGCCCCAAAAATATTGATGAACCAGTAGTTGAAAATAATAATGAAGAAAAAACCGGCAAGTAAAATTTCTAAAAGAGGAAGGGGATTAAAAAAGATTAATTTTGTTCGACAAGAGGAAACCCTAAATAAAAAGGGTTTTTCTTTTATTTGTGGAGTAGATGAAGTAGGACGTGGTCCTTGGGCCGGACCGATCACAGCGGCTGCCGTGGTAATTGAAAGAAATGATTATAAATTTAAAAAATTAAAAAAAATTGGTATAAGGGATTCCAAAAAACTAAATGAAGAAAAAAGAAAAAGATTTTTTGAAGTCTTAATAAATGATCCTGAAATTGATTTTGCCTTGGGCTGGGTTACATCACGTGAAATTGACAAACTGGGAATGGCCGAAGCCAACAACCTAGTTTTTAAAAGAGCTGTTCGAAGGTTAAAAACAAAACCAGACTATGTTTTGAGTGACGGGTTTAATATAAAAAAGTTAGGACTTAAGAAAGAAAAAGTTATTAAAGGTGACCGAAAGATTTTGACCATCGCAGCTGCTTCAATAATCGCTAAAGTTTCCCGCGATTGTTATATGGTTGAACTTTCTCGAAAATTTAAGCATTATGGATTTGAAAAACATAAAGGATACGGGACGAAAAAACATCAGGAGGCAATTAAGAAATTTGGTTTGTGCCCTGAGCATAGGAGGTCATTTAGACCGATTTCGCAAATAATTCAAAAGTCAAAAACCAAAATTAAAAATGACAATTCAAAAATCAAAATTTAAGACACAAAAAAGAGTTATTGGTGATTTTGGCGAGGATGAAGCGGTTAAATACTTAATTCAAAAGGGTTACGAAATCATCAAACGGAATTATAGTTGTAAGTTTGGTGAAATTGATATTATCGCAAAAAAGAATAGGGATCTGGTTTTTGTAGAAGTTAAGACTCGCAAAAATAACTATTTTGGAGAACCGCAAGAAGCGGTTGATTATCGAAAACTAGAAAGAATCAACATGGCGATTGATTGTTTTCTTAGTAATGGCAAGATTGGTGACAATTATAATTTAAGAATAGATGTTATAGAGATTATCTTTGATAGTCGTAATGGTGAATTCACGATAAATCATATAGAAGACTTTAATAATTAAACAAAATATTTTTTTATGCTATAATAATTATATGGGAAACAATAAAATCAAAACTCGTTTTGCGCCTAGCCCTACGGGTGAATTTCATATTGGTGGGGCCCGCACGGCTTTGTTTGCCTATTTATTCGCTAAAAAAAATAGCGGGGAATTTTTGGTACGCATAGAAGATACAGATCAAGACCGATTAGTAAAAAATTCGGAATTAAGAATGTTGGAACTTGTTAAATGGTTAGGGTTTGCCTGGAACGAAGATCCGATTTATCAATCATCCAGATTATCTTTATACAAGGATTATGCGCATCAACTAATTCAGAAGGGCTTTGCTTATCCTTGTTTTTGTTCTGAAGAAAGACTGGAGAACTTAAGAAAAGAGCAGGAAAAAAATCATAAACCAACTGGCTATGACCGCAAATGCAGAGAACTCCCGATTGATGAAACTTTGGAGAAAGTAGCAAAAGATGAGCCTCATGTTATTCGTCTTAAGATGCCGGAAAGCGGCAAGGCGGTATTTCGCGATATGATCCATAGAGTAATTGAATTTGATTATTCTTTAATTGATGATACGGTATTGTTTAAAACTGATGGATATCCTACTTATCACCTAGCTTCAGTTATCGATGATTATGAACAAGGGATTTCCCATGTTATACGAGGGGATGAATGGTTAAGTTCAACCCCTAAGCATTTATATTTATATAAATGTTTTGAATGGCAGCCGCCTTTTTTTGCGCATTTACCTATAATAATTGGAAAAGACAAAAAGAAATTAAGCAAACGCGAAGGTGCGGTATCGGTAGAAGCTTTTAAAGCGCAAGGATATTTGCCAGAGGCTATTATTAATTTTATAGCGTTGCTTGGTTGGAATCCGGGAACAGAGAAAGAATTTTTTACTTTGGAAGAATTAGAAAAAGAATTTGATTTGTCAAAAGTAAATAAATCTCCGGCCATGTTTGATATTGATAAGCTCAATCATTTTAATGCTTACTATATTCGTCAAATGGACGATCGAAGTTTATTAGAAAAAATAAAACTATATTCCAAAATAGACTTTTCTAAATTTGACAATTCATTTTTACAAAAAGTTGTCAAAGTGGTCAAGGAACGTATGGTTTTACTTGCTGATTTTGATAAACTCACACCGTATTTTTTCAATGATATCGATGTAGAAAAGGATATGGTAAAATTTGTCAAAAGCGATTGGCAGGACACAATTATCGGATTAGAAAAAACAATTAGTAATTTGGAAAAAAAAGAAAAGACGGGTGAGATCGATTGGAATGATTCAGGAAGCTTGAATGAAGTATTGAGGGGCGTAGTAGCTAATAATCTATTGCGAAACGGAGATGTTTTTTGGCCGGTTAGGGTAAGTCTTTCAGGACAAATAGCTTCTCCATCTCCAGCCGAGCTCTTATGGGTTTTTGGCCCGCAAGAAAGCTTAAGGCGGTTAAAAATCGCGCTAGTCAAAATCACGCCGGACAAATAAACTTTTTAAGAATATTATTAATATTTTATATATGTTAAAAGACATCGCGAAAGTTTTAGTAGGAGTAGTAGCAACAAAAATAGGTTTTTGTATCTGGCTGATAGCGGCCAATATGCTGCCGATGACCATCGTTGGGTTGGAATGGAACTTTACCCTAAACATGATCTCAATCCTAACGGGGTTTGTTATTCTGATTTTATTAGTTTATTATGCTTGGTTTTGGAAGGGCAAGAAAAAAGAAAAACAACAGGAGGCGTCTTAATTTGGTTGGTGTTGGGAGATCGTCTAGCGGTAGGACAGCGGCCTCTGAAGCCGTTAACCTTGGTTCGAGTCCAAGTCTCCCAGTTTAGGTTTTGACTTACAGGTTGGCAACAGGTATAATAAGGTTAAATATAAATAAACCCCTGTGGAAAAGTTCCAAGGGATCAAGGAGGTGTAACATGGCTTATACCGTAAAAAGCAAAAAGAGCGGAAGGGATTATTTCCTTCACTCAAAAGAAGTGATTCTAAAGGGTGGCCGAAAGCAGAGAATTTTCTGGTTTTCTGGAAAAGACAAACTGAACCCAAAGTTTGCTTTGGACGCATTGCCAGCAGGAATGAAGACCATCGAGAACGCTAGAACCGGTCTTCCAATGGTAAAAAAGATCTAGTGGTTTTTTGAAGAAAATAAAAGGGGGGACTTAGAAAGGGCTTTGAAAAGAAGGCCTTTTTAAGTTAGAATGGTTTTATGAAAAAGAATCATCACCGTTTTTTAGTTAGATCGGAAGATATAAAGAATGAACTTTTTGAAAGTGGTGACTTAAATCTTATTAATCAGATAAAAAATGTTTTTCGTTTAGGTATCGGTTCGCAAATATTTGTTTTGGATGGTTTAAGCAATGAATACTCAGTTAAGATTGTAAATCTGAAGAAAGATTTAATTCAAGGCAAGATATTAAGTAAAAAGAAAGCCGTAAAGAATAAATTTAAAATCAGTCTTTTTTGCTCACTACTTAAGGGTGATCACTTCGAGATCGTTTTAGAAAAATGTACCGAGTTGGGAGTTAGCTTTTTCCAGCCAGTTGTTTTTGATAGATCGATTATTCGACAATTGAAAACTGGTAAATCGGAAAGATATAAGAAAATTGTTAAAGAAGCATCCGAACAATCTGGAAGACTAGACCTACCAGTGATTTTTGAACCAATTAGTTTTATAAAAGCAGTTGAGAAAATAAAGAATGGTTTTGATCTCGTAGGCATTATTGGCGCTAATAAAAATATTCTAGATATTAAGATGGGTGATAGGGATACAAATATATTCATTGGTCCAGAAGGTGATTTCAGCGAACCAGAAATAGAACTTATGAAAAAAGAAGGTTTTCTATTTTTTAATTTGGGAGATAACCTATTAAGAAGTGAAACAGCGGCTATAGTTAGTTGTGGGATTATTACTCAACTTGTGTTATAATTGTTTAAACAAAAAAACAAGGGTAATCCCTCGCGATTACGCTCGGGACAAAATTATCATTATATATATTTTAAGGAGGGAATAATTTTGAAAACTAAAAAAGCCCTTTTTATAGGTCGTTTTCAGCCTTTTCATATGGGGCATCTTTATGCTGTTCGCCATATATTAAAGAAATATGGTTATTTAATAATCGCCATAGGTAGTTCCCAAGAAGATTATACGATTCGCAATCCTTTGACTGAATATGAAAGGATCGAGATGATAGAAAGAGTTTTTCGACAAAAGGGGTTATCTAAAAAACAGTATAAAATTATTCCTGTTCGCGATATTAATACCAATTCGATCTGGCCGGATTATGTGGCAAATAAGGTTGGCAAATTTGGTACCGTTGTGACAGCGAGTCCTTTCACAAAATTGTTGTTTGAGGACGCTAACTATGTTGTTGATTTTCATCCTCTATTAAAAAGAAGACTTTATTCTGGTACAGAAATCAGGAATAGGGTCTTAAGAAACAAAGATTGGGATCTACTGGTTCCGGCCTCCATTTTTGTTTATTTACAGAAAATAGATCTAAAATATAGATTACAAAAAATATCTGAAACTGATAATAAATACCTGAAATAGTTTGTGTGCTCCCATCGTCTAGTGGTTAGGACGTCGCCTTCTCAAGGCGGTAACACCGGTTCAAATCCGGTTGGGAGTATTTATAGAGGGTTTGTTCAACATCTGTTGGGCGAGGAGCGAATGCCCCTCAAATCTGGTTGGGAGTATTTTCATTGCTTACCCCCTCTTTTTGTGAGATAATATTGGTGGAGGATATTATATTTTAGGTGGAGGTTCTTATGAAGAAACTAAAAAAGATAGTTCTAGTCTTTTATGTTTTTCTGTCATCTTTTTTAGTTTTTTTGATTCCTTTTGGTGTTAAAACCTTAATGAATAAATAATAAAGAAAATGAGCTTATATCGAAAATACAGACCACAAAAATTTAGTGAGGTAATTGGACAAGAGCACATTGTTCAGACTTTACGTGGAGCAATAGAATCAGATCAAATTGGTCATGCCTATATTTTTGCTGGAACCAGGGGTACTGGTAAAACTTCAATTGCTAGAATATTTGCAAAGGCGGTCAACTGTCAAAATAGGAAAGGGGCGGAACCATGTGGGCAGTGCCGGGTTTGCAAGGAAATGACCGCAGGAAGTTTTTTAGATCTAATAGAAATAGATGCTGCCAGCAATCGCGGTATTGATGATATCCGTGATTTACGTGAAAAAATAAGATTTTCTCCGAACATTGGTAAATATAAAATATATATTATTGATGAAGCGCATATGTTGACGGCCGATGCTTTTAACGCGCTGCTAAAAACCCTGGAAGAGCCGCCAGCTCACGCGGTATTTATTTTAGCAACTACTGAAATTCACAAGATTCCCGCTACCATACTTTCTCGTTGCCAGAGATTTGATTTTCATAAAATAGAATCAGAAAAAATGTTTGAAAGCATAAAGAAAATAGCCGAGAAAGAAAATATAAAAATAGGCGAGGCAGATTTGAGAAAGATAATATCACTCTCTGAAGGATCTTTGCGGGATGCGCAATCCTCACTTGATCAATTAAATTCTTTTTCAGCCGGTGTAATAAGTTCAGATATTTTGGAAAGCATATTGGGTTACTCAAGAGAAGAGCAATTAATAGAGATTTTAGAGTTGATACAAAAAAGGGATCTTGGACGTACCATATCTTTTGTTAACGATTTGATAAATGATGGCAAGGACATGGAAAGTTTTTTAAAGAATCTAATAGTTTTTTTAAGAAAACTATTAATATTAAAAGTTGATGATAAGCTCCAAACAGATTTTTCTGACCTTGAAAAAGTAAAAGGTATTTCTGATAGATTTTCTTTTGAGCAGGTAGTCGTTCTCGCAGATACTCTAAATGGTATTATAAAGAATAGTAAGTTTTCATTTCTACCCCAACTTGTCTTTGAGCTAGAGATAATAAAATTTATTTCTTCGATAGCAAAAACAGAACTGCAAATAAAAAATGAAAGTGTAAATATTGCCGGCAAGATAGTTAATGAAATAAGAAATGTTTTAAAGCCAGGCAATAAACAAGAAAATGGGAAGGTTGTTGCTGAGAATAAAAAAGAGATAAAAAAATCTGATAGCAAAAATGACTGGGGCTTATTTTTAGAAAAAATGAAAAAGGAAAAAATAGTTTTGTATATGGCGCTACAGGATTGTGAATACGAGGAAGTTAACGAATTGATTAGGGTAAAAATCTATAATGGTTTTTATTTCAACCGCTTGAACGAGAAACAAAACCTTGATTTTATTAATGGTTTATTTAAAGAATTTTTTGGAACAGGGAAAAAGATCGCAATCCAAAAATGTGAAAGAGAAAAAACAAGGACGGACATGGTTTCTGAGGCGTTAAAAGTTTTCGGGGGAGAATTAGTAGAATAAAAATATGGCAAAAAGAAAAGAAACACAAAAAAGTATGGACAAGGTTTTACCTCATAACCTAGAGGCTGAAGAGGCTTTGCTTGGTTCTATTTTTATTAATAGTGAGGGACTTTATAAAATAATAGATGTTATTGTGTCTGAAGATTTCTATAGTCCGGCAAATAAAGAAATCTATGACGCGGTGCTCACTCTTTTTAGCGAGAAGAGTCCTATCGATTTAATTACCATTACAGAAATATTAGAAAGAAGGGGGGAGCTAGATAGCGTCGGAGGAGCAACTTATTTATCAAGAATAGTAAATAGTGTTCCGACGGCTTCGCATATAACACAATATGCTAATATTGTAAAAGAAAAAAAGATTTTGAGAGATCTCATTACAACTGCTCATGAGATATTAGCGATGGGTTACCAGGAAGACGAAAAAATCGACGTGACATTAGACTCCGCTGAACAATTATTATTTAAAGTTGCTCAAAAAACATTAAAACAAGGTTTTATTCCATTGCGCAATATGTTAGCGGAAACTTTCGAGCGCATAGATTATCTGCATAAAAACAAGGGGGAATTGCGCGGTGTAGCAACTAGTTTTGATGATCTTGATTTTATTTTGGGGGGATTACAAAAAAGCGATCTAGTAGTTTTGGCATCTCGTCCTTCTATGGGAAAGACTAGTTTTGCTTTAAACATCGCTTTAAATGCAGCTGTAAATGTTGGTATTCCGGTAGCTATATTTTCATTAGAAATGAGCAAGGACCAATTGGTTGATAGACTAATATCTTCGGCCGCTCATGTTGATGCTTGGAAGCTGCGGACAGGAAACCTGTCCGAAGATGACTTTCCCAAAATAGGCGAGGCGATGGACATTTTAGATCGTGCTCCTATATTTATAGATGACAGTCCAAATGTCAGTGTTATGGAAATGAGAGCAAAAGCTAGGAGATTGAAGTCGGAAAATGGGCTAGGGTTAATAATTGTTGATTACCTACAATTAATGGGTGGTGGTAATATTGAAAATCGCGTTCAAGAAATATCGGAAATTTCCAGGTCTTTGAAAGGACTAGCTCGTGAGCTTGATGTTCCGGTTCTGGCTCTCTCGCAGCTTAATCGTGCGCTTGAAGCAAGACCAGATAAAAGACCTCTTTTGTCAGATCTTCGTGAATCTGGCTCAATAGAACAAGATGCCGATGTAGTGATGTTTGTTTATAGAGAGGAATATTATAATAAAGACACAGATAGAAAACATATTGCTGATATTCTTATTCGTAAACATAGAAATGGCCCCACGGGTGAGGTCTCGCTTTATTTTGTTAGTGAACAAATGCGTTTTGCTAGTTTAGAAAAAAAACATCTTGGCAATTAAAATATTTTATGATAGATAAAACAAAACTAATGTCTCTAGAATGGAAGACGGTTGATAATTATCTTAAAAAAGATAATCCGGAAAGCATAAAATTAGCAGTGATAGAGGCTGAAAATATTTTTTTAAAGGTTATAGAAAGAAAGGGTTACAAAGCAAAAAATCTTGAAGAAAAAATATCATTAGCTCTGAAAGAAATATCCAGGCCAGAGATTTTTTTGGTAAATAGAGAAAAAGCTCTGCTTATAAAAAATAAAGTAGGCTTTGAAATGGAAAATCCTTATGAGGGTAGAGAGATGGTTGATTGTTACAAAAAAGCAATCGAAGACATTTTATTTGATATTATAGATGAAAAAAGGTTTGAATCTTTAAAGTTTAGGTTTTGGCGATTTTACTACCCCCTTTTTATTAATAGAAAAAGGATTTACCGATTTTTATTCTGGTGTGCTTTTTTTATTTTGCTAATGCTATTTATCGCTGACACAGATCTGGGTAAGAGTATTTTTGACTCCCTCATTGATAAAATCCATCTTATTATAAGGATCATCTTATTTGTTTTGTTTATCGCTTTTGCTATCATATTTTTTGTTACTTTCTCTATTGTCCTGTTAGAATCAAGGTCAAAGAAGCGATATAGCAAAAAAAACACCCCTGTGGATAAGTAATTTTTCCTTACTCATAACATACAAATCTATCAACAATTTCTCGTATAGTACTATTTTTTTGGCTTAATAGGGTTCAAAATATCATGAAAATAATATTGACAAACTAGGTTTTTTATAGTAGAATGATTCGCACAAAATAGAAAATAATGAAAAAGTGTATATTAACAAACAAAATCTCATTTTGATAGGAGTAAAATGACCATAAAGGCATGAGTTTACGCTCATTTTTTTCCTATCAAGCTGGGAATCTTGATGGGATATACTGATCCTAATTGAAAATCCCACCCCTTCTCTGATCTCTTTAGAGAATAGGGATGGTGTCCTTTCTTAGTGTTAATAACAACTTAAAAACAAAAACAAAACAAAAAAATCAAACTGATGGCAACAAGTTATCAGATATCTAGCTCCTAGAAGAGTTTCAGGGAGCAGCCATAGGAATATAATTCTTAATGGCAAAACAAAAACAAAAAGGATCAGTAAACATTCTTCCCTCTCACGGGCGTTATGCTTTTTATCTTATTTATAAGATAAGTATGGCGCCACTCCTTCTAAAAAGGCGCCTAAGCACTGCTTATCTTTTTAAACAAGTCAGTGCTTTGACTTCTTAAGTCTGGCGCCTTTTAAATTTGCATAAAAAACCCCGCTTTAGAGCGGGGTTTTTTATTTATTAGTCGTTAATTTTAGTTATAATAAGCACCTAATTCATTTTTCTTTACACCAACATATTTAGTAGCTAAAGCCTTGATATAAGCTATTAATTTATCTCTTTTACCATCACTCAATCTTTCAAACATTAATGAACTCATTTCTATAATAGATTTTTCATCTAGTCGAGGCTTTAAAATATGTAATACCTCGTGAATTAGAGTTTCTTCTATAGGGAATACTTTTGGGTTTAGATATATAGAACAATTATCATAATCTATATAGCCAGCCTCGCCATGAGTTTTGGTAGTCAAAACGATGTCAAACTCGCCAGATGACAGTAGGCAAAATATCCTGTGGAATATCAGATCAGACATATTAGCCTTGTATTCTTTCAGCCTAAAGTATTTTATGCCTTTTGTGCTCCTCGAAAATTTTAAATTGTTTGTTTTTTTGTTTTTCATAAATTAGGTCATTATATCACATCTTGCGATATTTGTCAAGATTAAAAAATGACAAAAAAGAGTATTTTATTATACCGCTAATACAAGCCATTTATTTATTAAGGGGTATTGAGATGGTTTTGTCATTTCTTAATTCTATTGAGACAGTGCTGCTTTTTTTGCTTATTAAATCATCTACCGTGATGTTAGTGGTTTGTTCTACTATACCAGACTGTTTTTGAATTAGAATGCTATAATTGCCATCTTTAACTCCTATATTCTTGGGTAGTTGATAGGTTATCTCAGATGATAGCTCTTCTCCAGGCCTTAAGACTTGCCAGCCGCCAACAACGGTTTTGCCCGATTCTTCGTAGATATCGAGATCGGTAATACCAGCTTTGCCTAAGTATTTATCAGCCCCTTCTTCTAAATAAATCATACCGGTGGTAGTATTGCGCTTGACCGAATCCTTTTTTTCAAAATTCTTTACGTCTATTATTTTTGAACCTTTTGGTAAGTAAAACCTTAAATAAGCATAATTAATGCCATCATTTTTTGTTCCACCATGCTTTCTTTTTAGTTCTACGTTGTGAGTTATGTTTTTGTTCTCATCTATGGTTATTTTGTGGGATAGTTCATCGGTTATCTCTGAATTTGTTTTTAGGCCTCCTATGTTTGAATTTATATAAGCAAAGTAATCTGAATCTTCGGTTTCTTTTATCTTCCCCGCAATATCTATATCTTCAAATGCTTTTTGTATACCTTCTTCGGGCGAATAAAATTGAATGTGTTTTTCCTTGATGTTATTTAGTAAAACCCCCAATATTCTTTTTTGTTTATCCGGATCTTGGGTTGATAATTTTTCCAAGAAAAGAGGAGCAAAATCAGCCAAAAATTTTTTAGGATTATTCTGATTTGGGTCATAATCAACGCTGGTTTTATATTGGGTTGTTGGTATAAAATTTTCTTTATTAATTTCTATCCCATATTTTGGTAATTCTATTGGTCCGGTTATTTCTAATAAATCCAAGAATGGCTTGGTATCAAAGGCAATTATTCCGTCAGGGGTAAAACCGCCCTCGATTTCATAAAAATTGGAAATATTTTTTGCTGACATAGAAAAATCGGGGTACCAATTAGCATCTCTCATGGCCCAATCGTTTGTAATTTTTTTTAAAGGTTCTGGAGGCTCTATCTTTTTACTAATTTGGCCATCGGGGTTATAAATACTGTCTATAAATATATCCTTAATTTTACCGCTTCTAATAGTAATAATTCCATAAGTACCCGTAAAACCCCCCGTAGCCCTAATTTCTGTATTGTTTTGAAAAAGTACTAGGTATTTTTTATCATAATCCTTGCCCAAAAGCGAAGAAGCACTACTTGTTAGTGCAATAGCCGAATTATAATATTTTTCTACTTCATTGATATTTTGCTTAATCAAAGAAAGATACTGCTTTTCTTTTTCATTCATATTACTGTCATCAACTTTGGCAATATTTAATTTGACCATTTTAAATTCGTTTTCTACGCTTTTTAAGTCCTGATTTATTTTTTCTAGGTCATGAAACAACTGCTGATTTTCTTTAGCGCTAGAGTCTATATTGGAAATGTCTATTTTTTCTGTAAATTTAAAATCATCTATAAGACTACCTCCGATTTTTGATAGAGCGAGTACGGTTTCAAAAAACCTTTCATCATTCATACTTGAGTCGTTAAGGGGGAAAAACCTTGAAACAAAAATATTTTTTTGTCCTACATCATCTAATTCCTTGCTTATTTCATTTATACTCTTATTTATAGACGAAAGATCCGTTTTTGCTTTTTCATAGTCATTGTTTTGGATTGATTGATAGACATCTTCTAGTTTTGCAAAGCTTTCTTTTGCCTCCGCGTTCATGTTTGATCCGGACTCTAAAATTCTGATTGGCAGGATTGAAAAAAGGAAAATTAGAGAAAAAGCGGTAAAAAATCCCAAAACTTTATTTGTTGTTTTTTTTCCTTTAAATAATGGTTTCTCGTCTATTGCTGCCGTTGGAGAGAGAGGGAGTATTTGGATTGGTTTACTTGAGTTTTTATTCTTTGGAACTAAAATAATACCATCAATTTTTTTGTTGATTTGAGGGTGATAACGAAATTGATTTAAATCATTGTTATCCATTACGTAGCATTATAGAACAAAAAAAGTTTTTTTAAGAGAGTAAATAATTTAAAGTTTGAAAGGCGCAATTTCTCCATGTAGTTTCATTGATTTCTTCCATCTTTGATTTTAAGATTGCTGGCAAACGGTCATTTTTTGAAACTTCAAGAATTGTCGTTGACAGATCGTTTATGTTATGTGGGTTGATGAGTATTGCTGCGTCTTTAATTATTTCGGGTATAGAGGATACGCAAGACGTAATTATGGGAATTGAATAGTTTTTTGCCTCGATCACTGGCAAACCAAATCCTTCGCAAAAGGAAGGAAAGACAAATGCTTTTGAATTTTTAAAAAGCGCATGCTTTTCCTCATTGTTTACAAAATCGGTAAAGACCACTTTCTCTTGTAAACCATATCTTTTAACTTTTTTAAAAATATTTTTGAAAAGCCAACCTTTTTTACCGGCAATAACGAGTTTATATTCCGGGATTTGGTTACAAACAAAAGCATATGCATCAATGACCCCCTCTACATTTTTTCTTGGTTCAAGGGTAGCTAAGAAAAGAAGGTATTTTTTATTTTCTAAACCAAATTTTTTTAACGTCACGCTTTCATTTTCATTTTCATAAAAATTATAAATTCTTCTGGTACCATTGTGAATAGTTTTTATTTTATCTTTCTTTATACCATATAGGTTTATAATATCTTTTTTTGTTGCTTCGGAAACACTAATAATTTTATCAAACTTTTTGCAGGCCACCCGCGGGTTCATTTGCCAGTGCCAGAGATTTTTTATTAAAGAAAAATATCTCTTGTTTTTTATAAAAGACAGGTCGTGTACCGTGACAGTTTTTTTCACGCTCTTTGAGAGGGGGATATTTATAAAGTGAGGGGAGAAAAAAATATCTACATCCAGAACCTTGTCAATTTTTGGATAGGGAATGACCTTCCAAAACCATTCTAGAAATTTATTAGGCCAATGATAAACCTTGGTTTCTATATTTCCTTCAAATTGAGGTAAGCTTTTTTCTATTTTTCTAAAAGAGTTATAAAATAATACATATTTGTTTTTTTGATCCAATTTTAAAATCTCTTTTATAACATTAAAAGCATACTGGGGTATACCAGATGGTTTGGGATCTTGGAGGACGCGAGCGTCGATACCAATTCTTAGGGCTTTATTATCGGCCATAGTTTTGATTTTATAAGTAAATCTCAAATAATTGTTTTTGGGATTTGTGGGATATGTAAGATATGTAGGATTTGTGAGATAGAATCTGAATTCTAATCCCACACATCCCACGAGTCCCACAAATCTCACGAATCTTATAAACCTAGATCACAACAATGTATTTCTCGACTTCTTTTTTATCTAGAAAGCTGTTAATATAATTTGCGGCTGAAATATTTGTTTTACCCAGCTTTACTACTAATAAGGCTTTTTTAATCATTGAGAATAGCGGAAAGGCTTCAGACGAACTGTTTAGAGCAGGAACATTAATAATTATTACATCCGCTTCTTTTTCAATTTCTTTTAAAACTTTTTGTAAGCTTGCTCGCTCAATAGTGTCTGAGGCATAAGATAATTTAATTCCCGAAGAAATAATTTTCAAATTTGTTTCATCTGTCTTTTGTAGGTACTTATCAATATTTTTCTCGTCAAAAAGAAATTCGGAAAAGCCAAATTCATTTACTTTGCCAAAATATTCATGAATATTTGGATTTGCAAAATTTGCATCTACTAAAATAGTTTTTTTGCCTGATCGGGCAAATGAAAGTGCCAGATTTGCAGATATTAGAGGGGTGGTATTTTTTTCGTTGATCCCCGCTACTACAAGAGTTGTTTTTTCGTCCTCGTCTAGGGATGTTATATTTGCTCGTAGGAATCTGAATTTTTCTGATTGTTGACTTGCCGGGCTTAATAATCTTTTTAATTTCAGCACCCTTAATGATATAGGGTATTTTTTAAAAATACCTTTTATTCTTTGAGTATTATTTATAGTTGGGCTTAGGTATTCCAAAAAGAAAACTAAAACCAATGAAACGGTTACAGCCACTATAAAAGCAACTACTATATTAAGTGGTGTGTTTGTTTTGGTTGGAGTAGTAGTTGGATCTGAGTTTATAATTTCAAATTCTGTTGTTGATGCGCCCGATATATTTAATTGAGCATTTTTATCTTTAACCAGTTTTATTGTGCCATCTAGTATGACTTTTGATTGTTCTTTTGTTTTTCCAGTAGCTATTAGAACTAGATTTTGAGGAGGAATCTTCTGAGCGTAAATACTGCCACCCCCAGAGCTTTCATAAACTGTTGAAATAAGAATGGGGCTGCCGATCCATCCCATAATAGTATTGATAAAAAAATCGCAGGCTTGAATTGCATAATAGTCATTATATTGATACTGATCGGTTCTTTCGCGATTAGCTTGAACGGTAAGAAGGGAAGAGGTTTCATATTTCACTTTTTGATTAACAGAAAGATATGTCACCGAACCCACACCTATCGCGACGACTAAAATAAGCAGCCAAAGTTTTCTTTTTATAATTTGAAAAATCTCTTTTAATTCCATTTTAACTCCTCTCTAAAAAAATTATTTTAAATTTTTGATATGTTCTGAATATTTTTCTTCAATATACTTTTTAATATTTCGCTTGAATATTTCCGTATCGAATTTTAAAGCGTGTTCTCGGATTTTACTGGGATTAAATCTTTTGTGATCAAAATTATTAATCACCTCAATTACCGCTTCGGGAGTTTGCTCATCAAAAAAAACCCCTGTTTCATTTTCAATCACGGTTTCCATCGCTCCGCCGGCGCGATAGGCGATAACAGGGCGTCCTGCTGATTGAGCTTCGAGTGGTGTAATCCCAAAATCTTCTTCTTGCGGAAATATGAAAGCTCGACAACGAGCGTAATATTTTTTTACTTCTTCATCCGGTATTCTGCCAAGAAACTTTATCTTGTTACTTTTAGAAATCATTTTTAACTTTTTTAATTCCGGGCCGTCGCCAATAACAACCAATGGCAAATCAAGTTGATTAAAGGCCTCGACAACAATATCAGTTCTTTTGTATGGAGACTGACGACCAACGATTAAAAAATAATCCTCGGCTTCATTTTCGCTAGCTGGTTGATAAAAAGATGTATTACAAGGGGGATAGATCATATCCCAATTGCGACGATAATATTTTGTTATACGATTACCGACATAATTTGAAATCGCAACAATGTGGTCAGGTCTTTGTCCGGCAAGAAAATCCCAGATGCGAATAACATGCAATCTTTTTTTTACATACCATCGGAATATTTTATTTAAAAATTCAAAGGGTGAAAATTTTACTTCCTTTAAATATAAATGAGTATAGTCCCAAAGATAGCGGGTAGGGGAATATAAATAACAAACATGAAGTGTAGACGGCTTAGTTATAATCCCTTTTGCAATTACATGAGATGCTGATAAAACAATATCATAATTAGATAAATTAAATTGTTCAATCTCGTAAGGCATATGATTTAAGAAAAACTGCCATTTTCTTTTTGCTAAGGGATTTTTTTGTAAAGGAGAGGTGATAATCTTAGCGTCCTTAAATTCTGGCATTTTTTTTTCATTGTAAATCAAAGTATAGATAGGAGCTTCCGGCCAGATTTCATGAAACGCCATAAAACATCTCTCGGCCCCGCCCCAATTGGTCAGCCAATCGCAAACCAGAGCAATTTTAGGTTGTTTTTTGCTATCTTCAGTCATGTTTAAATTATAGCAAAAATCAGGCTTTTTGCCAAATAAAAAGAGCAAACAGCAGTTCGCCCCTACAAATACTTTTAACTTTATAACTTTAAAAACTTTATAACTATTCTAGTATGCTCCCTTTCGGAAGATGATTACCCAAATGGTTTTGGCGATGATTATAAAGTCAAGAAAGAGCGACCAGTTTTCGATGTAGTATTTATCCAGCTCAACCCATTCTTCAAACTGAACATCAGACCTTCCGGAAACTTGCCAAAGACCGGTAATGCCGGGTTTGACACCAATAATTCTTTTCATTTCTTCTCTTGTATAGCGTGCAACTTCGATTGGCATTGGTGGGCGGGGACCGACTAAGCTCATGTCGCCTTTTAAAATATTGTAAAACTGAGGGATCTCGTCTAATGAAGTTTTTCTTAAAAACCTTCCAATTTTTGAAACCCGGGGATCATCCTTCATTTTGAACATTGGACCAGAGGATTCATTTCTTGTTTTTACCAATTCCTCGCGCATTTTTTCAGCTGCTTCACCTCCGTATTTAGAACCAGTGCAAAAGGCTAATTTCATCGTTCTAAATTTTATAAAATTGAAATTTTTATCTCTTCCCACTCTTTCTTGAACAAAAAACACAGGACCTGGATCGGTTATTTTGATTAATAGCGCGATAACAGCTTGGATAGGTAGCGAAACCATTATTCCAACCGAAGAGCCAGTGATATCAATCATTCGCTTAAAAATTCTGCCCCATCCATCGAGATTACTGCGTCTAATTTCAAAAACAGGCACTTTGCCAAAACTGTCTGCATCATTGTTCTTTGAATAAAGAGCAAACATTGAGGGAACATAACGAAAGGTAATTTTCTTATCTTCGCAAAGGTGAATAATATTGAGATTTTCTTGAGGAGAGAATGGTTCTGCTTGAATGATTTCATCCGGTTTCAATTTTGTTACAATGCTTCCTAGTTCATTAATAAAACCAACCACTTCAGACTTGATCTGGTCCATGGCCTCCATATTGCCATTAACTTTTACAATACCAATAATTCGTAAACCCCGTCCAGGATGTCTTTCTAGGTCTTTGGTAATTTCTTTGGCGGTTCGGCTAGTCCCAATAACTAAAACCCTTTTAACCCCAATGCCATATCGAAATAAAAATCTGCGAATTAAAAAAATAATCAATCTAGAAAATGTAGTTACGACCACGATTAGAGCCAGGGAGTAAAGAATAATTAAACGAGAAAAAAAAGATTCTTGAATAAAAAACATTGTAGTGACAAAAAGCATGAGAGCAGTAGGTACAGCGATCAGAATTCTATAAAAAACTGGTCCGAGCTTGCGATTTATTTTAACATTATATAAACCAAAGAAAGAAAAAACTAAAATCCAAGCCGGTAAAAAATAATATAAGAAAGTTAAGTATTCTTTGAGAGGGGGAATATAAGTAATAGCAAAGGGATCGAGATGTTTTCGAATATAATATGCCGCCACGAAACCCAAAACAGCCGATGCAAGATCGAGAGGAATTAATATGGTGGTAAAAAAAAGTTCAGAACGCTTCATGTTTGAAATCTCAAAATTAAAATCTCAAATCTCAAAAATTTAATTCAAAAATCAAAGCTTCCTGTTTCTTCAGATTTGACCTTTGAGATTTTAGATTTGAGATCCCCTAAGGGGGAGGTATAAGCAATTCTATAAGCCGGGTTCTGTTCCGCCAATTGGCGGAGACAATCATCTATCTAGATCTAATATTACTATTAGATTCAAGCGAAAGGATCTTTTGAAATCTAGCAAGAGCACTATTGGTTTCAAAAAACTTTCCCTTTCTTGCACCAGGTGGGGTTTGCCTTCTCCGATGTCACCATCGGAGTAAATGGGATTCTACTCCCAACTTTTCATTCTTCCTTAAAGGAAGCGTTAGTTTCTGTGGCACTATTCCCTTGGTTTTTTGCTGAAAAGATTTTTCCCGGGGGAAATACTTCCAGTAATTATGCCAGGTGGCTGTTAGCCATCACCTAAGCTCTTGAGGTGCCCGGACTTTCCTCCCCCCGATTTTATCGGGGGATGATTGTCCAAATTACTTATACCCGCATATATTTTACAACAAAAAAAGCCAAACGTCAAATTTTGGCTTATTAAGGTTTCAAAAAAGCCCCTCATGTTTTTGGAGGCTTTTGTAAGGATTTATTTTTGTGTTAGAAAGTATTTTATGAATATTTCAAAGTCTTCAGGAGGATAAGCTCCAACAACAAGCTTTCCATTTACCACGAATGCCGGGGTGCCTTCGATCTTTGCCTTTCCTTTGAGAACTACATTTTTTGAACTGTCCAACGTTAACTCATCATATTCTGTTGTCGTAGCATCTTCTTCTTGTTTGAGGATTTTAGCTTTAATATTTGAATTATTAAAATAATTATCGAATTTGTTTATATCTAGTCCCAACTTTTTTGCATAAGATTCGAGGTCGCTGTCCGTAAGATTTGATTGGTTAGCGAAAAGCAAGTCGTGCATTTCCCAAAACTTTCCTTGATATCCCGCCGCTTCAGCTGCTTCAGCAGCGCGTAAAGCATATGGGTGGATGCTGGTTAAAGGAAAATTAGAAAAAGTAATATTGATCTGATCCTTATATTTATCATAGATAACAGCAATGGTATCAGCGCCTTTTTTACAATAAGGGCACTGGAAGTCGCTAAATTCAGTAATTTGGACTTTTGCTTTTGGGTTTCCCTTGGACCACTTTTGGTCAATGTTATTTATCGGATCATTGTTTTCTTTGGATGGTTGGTCCTCGGTTTGATTATTAGTGGTCGAAGCGGCTGTATTAGACGATTTATTATCACTTATAAAAAATACCACAATTCCCACTACGATAATTACAGCTAAAAAGATGATAACTGGCAGAAAGTTCTTGATGTTTTTCATATTCTTATGATTTTATTGCTAATAGATAGTATTTTACCTCTTTATTGGTTTTTTTTCAATATTAAAAGTTTTTGGTCAAATGAGACTTGGAATACCTACAGCCGCAGTAGTTTTGCCGATAAAAACCCTCATTTTTACTAATTTCGCAGGATTTTTTATAACCTTCTTCTTTTTTCCAGTCAGCTTCATAAAATTTCAATCCTATCTTTTGTGCCACTTTATTTCCAACCTCGTTAATTAGTTTAGAATTTTTGTGGGGGCTAATCGTGAGCGTTGTGGCAAAATAGTCAAAACTATTCTTTTTTGCAAATTCAGCCGTCTTGATTAATCTTAACTCAAAGCACTTCTTGCATCTTTTTCCACCCTCGCTTTCTTTTTCTAATCTCTCTATATATGAAGCCCATTCCTGAGGTTCGTATTTTATTTCAATAAAAGGAATTTTATTTTTCTTGCAATATCTTTGACACTCATTTTTTCTTTTCTCATATTCTTCTGCTGCATCTATATTTGGATTATAATAAAAAACGCAAACATTAAATGTTTCTAATAATTTTAGAACATAAGCTGAACAGGGGGCACAGCAGGTGTGGAGGAGAATGGTTTGCATAAGAGAATTATAGCAAAAAGAAGCAAAAAATAAAAATTATTTCTTCTTTTTATTTTTCTCTTTTAATAATTCCCAAAAATTATTAAATATTTGTCTTTGAGTATCAGCAATCTGTTCAGACTCAATGATAACTGCAAGCTTCTCAACGCCCAGTGATATAATGGCTATTTTATTCCCAAAGATATTTATTTCATTTTTGATATTAAATTTTCCTTTTGGGATATGAAACGTTTCTCTCATTTCTTTTTTACTTTCTTCAAGGTGTGAAAGTGTATACTCATCAGTCGGCATAATTAGTTTTTGCTTAATCTTTCTCTCAACTCTTCTTTTGATATAATTTTCGATTAATATCGGAGAAAATATTTCATAGACTCCTTCAAAGGTTGCATAGCCTAAAGTCTCAGAATTAGCCGGCATCTCTAAAACTTCATTATATGTTCTCAAAACTCCCTGCTTTCCTTCATAAAATCTAATTCTGGGTTTCTCGGCATTGCTACTCAGAGCATATAAAGATAGTTCTGGGATTACTCCGAGTAATTTTTCTTTCTGGCGTTCTACGATATCAACTAGATCTTCCGGTTTGGCTGCGATGTATAACTTTTTACTACCAGATACAGTGCTCATAATAAAGCCCCGAGCGGTCATAGTTTCAATATAATTATACAAGTTTGTTCTTTTCATACCTGATTTCTTTGCTAACTCCAAAACAGTAGAAGGACCATTCTCCAGGGAAGTGAGGTAGAGTTTTATTTCCTTTTCATTCAGCCCAAATTGTTTTAAAGCCTCAATTTCAGCTTTCATTTTTGTAAAGATTATTTTTAAAATGTTGTCAAAAAAGTCTGACATTGTAATTATAGCATAGACTTTTATCCTTAGTAAATAGATATATTTGACCTGATTTTGTCAAAAATATCAGATACTTGTTGGGTCAATAGTTATTGACAACACATAATATTTGTGCTATAATATGTATGTAAGATGATAGAGGAGGACACAAAACAAGGACCTTAAAAATCTATAGCTGGCGAGCTAAAAACGCTAAAGGAGAAAATAATGAATATCCATGAGATGATAAAAGAAAGAGATAATTATGATGCAATGATAGATAACCATCTCAAATCGATGCAAAATGATATTTTTTTTAAGATTGCAAAAGATTATAGGGATGACAGCATCATTTTCTTTCCTCTGAATACCAAGCACGGGAATTCAAGCGTCGGCGCGCTTTTTGTAAATGGGACAATTCATCTGATTTATGCAGAAGAAATTGGCCCAGCAAAGCTTCAAAAGGTGAGGATTAGCAACAATGTTTGTGCAGAGATAAGAATCTATTATCCTTGCGGTTGCAAATCTTGTATAAATCCAGCAACAATGAATCTTATCTTAAAAGAAATTAGTGAGATAAGATTCATAAACAGGAAAGGAGAGGAAGGAAGCTTGATGAATTATGTCCATGCAATTGCGTACGAAAAATGTAACCATCAGTATTATGAAATAAAAGAAATAATGGGAGAAATGATTGGCTTAGAGCCTGTCTCCCAATAATTATCAAGGGCTTTTGGGAAATTAGCCTTAAACTAATTTCCTCTGTGGGCTAATGAGTTCAAAGAAGATCAGAGTAGCTCATTAGTGTGGGTTTTTCGGTTTCCCCATGAAACCGTGGTTGGGAGGGACCTTTCGGAATTTTAACCCTTAAGGGAAGTAAGCGGACCATCTACTTTAGTCTCAGACAAGCTAATCACGGGGATTAGACAAGCTGAGAAGTAGAAAAGACGCTGATGAAAATTCCGGGCTGGCGAGCCTAAAACGCTCCTAATGGTTTGGCGGTTTTCCTAAAACCGTCTCTGTTCCTCGGATGTGTTTCCGAGCTGATGAGTCCAAGAGGACGAAAACAGGATCTTTAAAAAAATTCCGGCGGGATTACGCGAGGTGAGACATATGTCTAATCCATATTTTTTCTTGAATTTATCTACACATTATGATGATGGCAGAGATTGGGGAGTAGGTCGAGCCTATAACGTGAATATTGTAGCGGAAGATGAAAACGGAAAAGAAATCAGATTTACAGAGATTGCAGAGTATCCCGAAAAATCAAAAGGTCCTAGCGGTTGTGTTCGAGAATCAGAAAGAGAGGCAAAAGCGGTAATACAAGTGCGAGAAAGGATGCCCCATCTGAGAAATGTGCGAGCCAATGGTTCTATTCATGTCTGATGTCCAAAGTTCAGGTTTCACGGTTTTCCTTAAAAAACCGATTGTTTAACCCCCCACTCATACTGGTGTTTGTAGTACAATCTTGTGATATACCTGGTATGAGGTATTCATTATACAATTTCCGGTTTCAGAAGCTGTACTTTAAAACAGCTTCTTTTTTTATGCAAAAAAAATAGAACATTATAATCTAGTAACTGCGGGGGAAGGAATCGAACCTTCATACCAAGCTTCAAAGGCTTGTGTCCTACCATTAGACGACCCCGCAATAAGAAAATCTCAAAACTCAAATCTCAAATGTCAAAACTTAGATATCCTGCCTTTGGCGAGATTGCTATATAATAAAATATCATAAATTGACTAAAAATAAAAGTCAGGATTTAGCCTGACCATTTTTATCCCGAAGAGATTCCTTTGGGATTTTTATAATTAAATGATTAATTATTTTCTTGGTTGTTTGATGCTTCTATGGGGTTTTAATCTTGAGAAAAACTTTGTTATCGGGTTTTCCTTCTTTGCCTGGCAGGTGATGCATAATGAAGCGGCGGGGAAGGCCTCTAATCTTTCGCTACTGATTTCTTGATGGCAGTTTTCACATTGCCCGTAAGTACCATTTTTTATCTTAACCAAAGCTATAACTACCTCGGAAAGCAGTTTTTCTAAATTTTTGTCTAGGGCCAAGTGGATCTCATATTCTTCTACCTCTGCAGCATTTTCTTCGTCTCTATTCCCATATTCAGGGTAAACAGGGGTAAATTTCTTACCTTTTTTCTTAGCAATCTTGCTTAACTCCTCCTCTAATCTCTTTTTTTCAGTCTCTAGCTTCTTCTTGATTTTTTTGAGGGTTTCTTTCTCCATACAAACATTTTACTATATTTTTAATAAAGTCAAAACCTTTTTATTTTACAGGATTAATCGGGTATGATATTATTTAAATAAGCCTGAGGAGATCCCTCGCGATCACGCTCGGGACAAATTTTCTTTTTATTAAATTAAATAATTAATAATGTGGAAAATTTGAAAACAAAAATAAATACTTATGGAAAAAATTTTTATAGAGTTAGGATTTGAAATATTTATTGCTACAGTTTTTGGTATAGTTGCTAGATTGCTAAAACAGCCTCTCGTAATAGCTTATATAATTACCGGGTTTATCTTAGGCCCTTCTATCTTTGGTGTGATTTCCGGCAAAGAAGTGGTTTCTCTTTTTTCTACCATTGGTATAGCATTCTTGCTATTTATAGTAGGAATGGAGCTAAATCCCGAGAAACTGGCTGAACTTGGCAAGAAAACGATTTTTTTAGGTATCATCCAGGTAGTGCTAACTTCTTTGGGTGGTTATATTGTTTCAAGACTTCTAGGGTTCACCGATTTAGTAAGTATATATATAGGGATAGTATTATCTTTTAGTAGTACTGTAATAGTTGTAAATCTTTTGAGTGAGAAAAAAGCCATCACAAATCTTTATGGAAAAATAGTGGTAGGTATTTTGATTATTCAAGATGTAGCAGCTCTTTTTGTACTGGTATTTCTTAGTGGCAGCAAAAGTGGTGAAGCATTGTCATTACTTCTCTTCGCTAGTATTTTAGTCAAAGCCATCCTTCTTTTTGTCATCGCTTATTTGATTAGCAAAATAGGAATCAAAAAAGTCTTTAACTATCTGGCTCATTCTCCCGACCTTCTTTTTTTGGCTTCTATTGGCTGGTGTTTTGCGGTAGCGGGGGGTGCGGTGCTGCTGGGTTTTTCGATAGAGATGGGGGCTTTTATAGCAGGGCTAACACTTGCCAGTCTTTCCTATAGTGATGAAATTACTTTAAAGCTCTCTCCTCTTAGGGACTTTTTTCTAATTCTATTTTTTATAACACTGGGAATGCAAATTGATTGGAGCGGAATCCCTGGGTTTATTTTGCCTCTGGTTGTTTTAGTCTTGTTTGTTATCTTTTTTAAAACTTTGATTATTTTGGTTTCAATGGGAGCATTTGGTTTTACCAAGAGAACTAGTTTTTATACAGCCGTCTCGCTTTCCCAAGTAAGTGAATTTTCTTTAATCATTGTAGCATTAGGAGCTTCGATTGGGCACCTAGACAGAAACGTTGTCTCAATGATTATATTAGTGACGATAATAACGATACTAACTTCTACATATTTAATACACTTTCTGGGCCATATATATAACTTAATTCAAAAACCCCTTTCTGTTTTTGAAAGAAATAAAATTAAAGAAAAAAAAGAAAAGATTCCCTCATTAAAAAACCATATTATTCTTTTTGGTTATCATCGAGTAGGTCGTCAAATTTTTAAATCATTAGAAAAAATCAGTAAAAAGATTATAGTAGTAGACATAGATCCAGATGTGATTTATGATTTGAATTGTAAGGGAAAATACTGTGTTTATGGAGATGCTTATGACCCGGCCTTATTGGAAAAATTAAATATTAGTAAAGCCAAAATGATCATCGCAACCTTTCCCGGAAAGAAAAGTAATGCATATTTAATTAAGAAAGCGAGACTTAAAAACAAAAAAGCAAAAATTATTGCAATGGCGGACCATGCTAGTGACGCGATTTATCTATATAAAACAGGAGCTGACTATGTAATATTACCTCATCATATGATGGGTATTTATGTTGCTTCAATGATAGAAGATGTAAACAGAGGAAAAAAAGATCTTGGAAAAATCAAAAAATCACACATTCAGTTTTTAAAAGATTATAAAAAAGATTAAAATGGCGAACAAGAAGAAAAGTAAAAACAGAAGCAAATTAATAGTTTTTGCATATGCTCTATGTGTTGTGGTAATGGGAGTATTTTTCCTATTGCAAAGCAATGGATCTCAAGCTGTAAAAAATCAAGGCTCTCCCCAGACCATTATTAGCAGTACGGAAAAAAGCAAAGATAACTCCAGCGTGATGAATTCTATTTTTACACCCTCTGAGCCAGTTTATACATACGACGTGGTAGACAAAAGCTCTAATCCTAAAATGGAGATAGGAAAAACTACTGCCATATCTTTAAAAGTTAGAAATACTGGTAATCAGACATGGAATAGTTCGGGTGACAATTCTATATATCTTGGTACGAGTCGACCAGAAGATCGTGAAACGGTTTTTTATAAAACTGGCAATCGGGGCTGGTTTTCTGCGAATCGGATTGTAATGGACAAAAAGACGGTTAAGCCAGGAGAGACGGTTGGTTTTACATTTCAAATTACGGCACCTGAGAAGAGTGGTATATATAGAGAGTTTTTTACGCCAATTATAGAAAAGATAAAATGGTTGGATGACAAAAGCATTTATTGGGATATAGAAGTTCGAGACCCAAACAAAAAAGATGAAGAACTTAAAACCACTTTAAGTGGCGGACCAGTAAAGTATATAAAACTAAACCTAACCAAACAAAGGCTTTATGCTTATGAAAATGGTTTGGTAAAATATGATTTTCAAACTTCGACCGGCAGACCAGGAATGGAAACGCCAACTGGGGAATATGCGATTCAAAACAAATTTCCTGTTCAATACAGTCCCGAATACGAGCTCTACATGGATAATTGGATGGCGATTACCCCCTCTGGTTCAATGGGTATTCACTCACTGCCATATTGGATTTACAAAAATGGTTCGCATGTCTATGAGGATGCGGAGCATCTGGGTACACCTGTTTCGCATGGCTGTATCAGAGTGAGCCTAGAAAATTCCAAGCTTTTATACGATTGGGCGGAAGTAGGAATGCCGGTTGTCATTGAAAACTAGCCTTTATTCTGCTAAAATAGAAAAGCACATTAATTTTAAGAAAAAGGAGCGAATAACATGATACGATATCTGGTTGTTGTTGCAAAAAGTTTTTTTGGTAAGATACAAAGGATTCGTAACGAGGTTGACCTCTGGTGGTTTAAGCGAACTTATGTACACCCTCCAGTATATGATTATGAACCCGTGGCACCCACCGGTCCCAATGATCTTTTCATGCTTGTTAGGAAAAAGCTAAGGAAAAAGTTTCGAATGCCGTCCAAATTTAGTATATTGTGGGCTTACTGGTGGGCGGTACTTACTAAATCCGATGCCCTATAAACATTATTTTCACATTCTAACCCCGATTTTTCAGGCACCCTAAGAGGGTGCTTTTTTGTTATTTTCTACTTGTTTAATATGAATTTTTTTGTTATACTATAATTAATATTAGGTGTTTTCACCTTTATGTTTTGCTTTGGTAAAAAGCAAATTATTAGATTAAACAAAAGCTATTTTTATGGTTAGCGCTAAAGAAGCTAGTAAAAAATATACTGCTGAATCAATCCAAGTTCTTGAAGGCTTAGAACCAGTCCGACTTCGCCCAGGAATGTATATAGGTTCCACGGGAACAGCTGGGTTACATCATCTGGTTTGGGAGGTATTGGACAATGCGGTTGATGAAGCAATGGCAGGATACGCCACTGAAATCCTAGTTGAGATTTTACCGGGTGATCAAGTCGCTGTTACTGACAATGGTCGCGGTATCCCGGTAGAAAAACATAAAGTAACCGGCAAGTCAGCCCTGGAAACAGTTTTGACGGTATTACATGCCGGAGGTAAGTTTGGCGGTGAAGGATACAAGGTTTCCGGCGGTTTGCACGGAGTGGGCGTTTCTGTGGTAAATGCGCTTTCAACTTATTTACGAGCCGAAGTAAAAAGAGATGGCAAGCTATATTCCCAAGAGTTTAAAGTAGGACACGCTACAGGGAAGGTGAAGGAAGAAGGGAAAGCTTCTGGAACTGGTGCAAAAATTATTTTCCAACCAGATGCTTCTATATTTGAAACCACTAAGTTTTCTTTTAAAACTATTGCCGAACATTGCCGGCAGACTGCTTATCTTACAAAAGGTTTAAAAATTACCGTTGTTGATATAAGAGAAGAAATCGAAAGTGAAAACGAACATGATGACGGAAAAAAGAATAAAACCAAGTTTCCACTTAAAAAAGAAACTTATTATTTTGAGGGAGGGGTATCTTCTTATGTTTTACATATAAATAAAAACAAAGAACAGTTAAATTATCCGCCTGTTTATATTTCAAAAAAAGTGGATGATACGGAGATTGAAGCAGCTATTCAATACACCGATGCATTTAATGAAAATGTATTTTCTTTTGCTAATAATATTTATACAGCTGATGGTGGGATGCACTTGACTGGTTTTCGAACTGCGTTAACCCGTGCATTAAACGATTATGCGAGGAAAAACGGAATTCTTAAAGAAAATGACGAAAATCTTTCCGGTGAAGATGTAAGAGAAGGGTTAACAGCAGTTGTTTCAGTAAAATTGCCCCAACCGCAATTTGAAGGTCAGACAAAAGCGAAATTGGGAAATCCGGAAGCCAGAGCTGCTGTTGATAGTGTTGTTGCCGAAGGATTAACGATTTATTTGGAAGAAAATCCTTCTGAGGCAAAGAAAATGATTGAGAAAAACGTTTTGTCAGCTAGAGCTCGTCTGGCAGCAAAGGCGGCCCGCGATACAGTGATTCGCAAAGGTGCGCTTGAGGGAATGACGCTTCCTGGAAAACTTGCTGATTGCTCATCCCGCAAAATGGAAGAATGCGAATTATATATAGTAGAGGGTGATTCGGCTGGTGGATCTGCAAAACAAGGACGCGATAGAAATTTCCAAGCGATCTTGCCGCTTCGCGGGAAAATATTAAATGTTGAGCGTGCTCGACTTGATCGTATGTTAGCTTCCGCAGAAATTCGTGCATTAATAGTTGCTTTGGGGGTGGGAATTGGGGACACATTTGATGGAACTCGTCTTCGCTACAGCCGAATTATCATTATGACAGATGCCGATGTTGATGGCGCGCATATCCGCACCCTTCTTCTTACTTTTTTTTATCGCAATATGCCATCTTTAGTTGAGAATGGAAATATTTACATCGCGCAACCACCGCTTTACAAACTTTCTAAAGGAAAGGTGGTTCGTTATGCATATTCAGATGAAGAAAAAAATCAAATTTATGAGGAGCTGGAAGCAATAAAGCAAGAGAACAAGAAAACAAAAAAGCAAGAAGAAGAATCCGTAAGGGCTGAATATATTCAGCCCGAAGAAGAAGTTGAAGTTTCTGAAATAGTTGAAGGTGAAGAAACAGTTGAGGGAGAGGTTGTCGCTAAAAAAACTGGCAAGCCAGTTGTTAGTCGCTACAAAGGTTTGGGTGAAATGAATCCGCAACAACTTTGGGAAACTACCATGGAACCGAAGAACAGAATTTTATTACAAGTTACGGTTGAAGATGCAGCCAAAGCTGATGAAGTATTCACAACATTAATGGGTGATGAAGTACCACCAAGAAAAAGATTTATTCAGGCACATGCAAAGACAGTGAAGAATTTGGATATTTAATTATGAAAAAAAATAAATCCCAAAAATCATATCTTAAAATTCTGCTAATTATTTTAGTGGTATTTATTTTGTTGGACGTGGGATATTTTGGGTGGAATTTTTACCAAGGCAAAAAACAAATAAAATCGCCAATTAAAAATCAGCAAGAAAATCAGATTCAAGAAGAAAATCTAAATGAAACGAATGATGTTGAAAGCACAGATAATAATCAGGGAAATGTTGCGAGTGGAGATAAAAATAATATTCCATCGGGCTGGGTAACAAAAAACATTAATAATTGGTTTACTGGCAATGGAGATGAAGTAAAATTAAGTATTTTAATTCCTTCGGATTACAGTTTTTATTTATTTGAAGATTATTCTTATAGGATAGGTGAAGGTAGTGCTGGTAGAATCTGGTCAGTAATTCGTTTACAAGATTGTAGTGATAACAAATGTGAATTTGTTACTTATAAAAATAGGTATGAAAATGGTGATATTAATATTTCAAATATTAAGAATAAAAATGGAATTGATTTTTACTTATATAATACAGGTGGAGACATAGGGCCAAATTATTGTTATGCATATTCAGAAAAAATATCCATTGCTTTTTCAGGATGGGACTTGGATGTTCCCTGTAATGACTCAACTTTTAGAACAATGTTAAATTCTATAGTATTTAATTAAAATAAATTTTTAGAATTTTATGTCAGAAGAAAAAGACAACAAAGAAAATCTAGAAAAAAAACCAGCAACTGAAGCAGTCGATGCTTTGAAGTATGGTTATTTAAAACCACGCGAGATCGTGACCGAAATGCAAGAGTCATTTCTTGATTATGCGATGAGCGTTATTGTGCAAAGGGCGTTGCCCGATGTTCGCGATGGGATGAAGCCGGTACATCGCCGGGTTTTATATTCAATGAATGAGCTTGGGTTACGGCATAATGTAAAATTTAGAAAATGCGCGGCTATCGTTGGTGAGGTAATGGGTAAATATCATCCCCATGGAGATATGGCAATTTATGACACATTGGTTCGTATGGCTCAGGACTTTTCAATGCGCTACCAATTAGTTGATGGGCAAGGAAATTTTGGTTCAATGGATGGAGATAACGCTGCTGCAATGCGTTATACCGAAGCCAGAATGAAAGCGATCTCGGAAGAAATTTTGGCTGATATTGATATGGAGACAGTAAATTTTATAGATAACTATGATGCTACAAAAAAAGAACCACAAGTTCTTCCAGCGAAAGTTCCCGCATTACTTCTTAATGGTTCGGAAGGTATTGCTGTAGGTATGGCGACGAAAATTCCCCCGCATAATCTTGGTGAGCTTTGTGACGCGATTAACCATTTAATTGATAATAAGGAAGCCACTTCGGAAGATCTAATGCAATTTGTGCCGGGTCCGGATTTTCCAACGGGCGGCTCAATTTACAATGCTGAAGAAATCAAACAGGCCTATACAACTGGAAAAGGTAGGGTAGTCATGCGCGGAGAAGCAAAAATTGAAGAAGGCAAGAAAGGAGATTTTAAAATTATCATTTCTGAAATTCCGTATCAAGTAAATAAGTCAACCCTTGTAGAAAAAATCGCGATGCTTCATAAAGAAAAAAAGATTGTCGGAATTTCCGATCTAAGAGACGAATCAGACCGCGATGGCGTTCGCATCGTTGTGGAATTAAAAAAAGATGCTTATCCGCAAAAGATTTTGAATTCATTATATAAGATGACATCACTACAAGATACTTTTTCAGTGAATATGTTAGCTTTGGTTGATGGTATTCAGCCAAGAGTTTTAAATCTAAAAGAAGTTTTAGAATATTATATTAAACATAGACGTGAAGTAGTTAGACGCAGAACAGAATTTGAATTAAAGAAGGCAAAAGAAAGATTACATATTTTGGAAGGTTTAAAGATCGCTCTTGATCATCTCGATGAGGTAATTTCAACTATTCGTAAATCAGCAGACAAAGAGGAAGCTAAGGAAAATTTGATAAAGAAGTTTAAGCTTTCTGATATTCAAGCACAAGCGATACTTGATATGAGATTATCAGCTCTGGCAGCGCTGGAAAGAAAAAAAGTGGAAGATGAATATAAAGAAAAATTAGCTTTAATCAAAGAGCTTGAATCCATTCTTGCATCTGAAAAAAGAATTATGGGAATCATCAAGCAAGAAATGAATGAAATGAAAGAAAAATACGGAGATGAGAGAAGAACAAAAATTTTTAAAAAACAAATCGGAGAATTTAAAGACGAAGACTTGGTACCAAATGAAGAGGTGATAGTAACATTATCCGAGGGTGGTTATATAAAGAGAATGCCAATCTCGACTTATAGAACTCAAGGACGAGGTGGTAAGGGTGTGATTGGCGCGACGATGAAAGAAGAAGATTCTATTGCGCATATTACCACCACCATGAATCACGATTATCTACTTTTCTTTACAAATAAAGGCAGAGTTTTTCAAACGCGTACTTTCGAAATCCCGGTAAGTTCCCGAATTGCTAAAGGGCAAGCGGTAGTAAATATAATTCAAATTGGTAGCGACGAAAAAGTAACCTCAATGATAACGCTCAAAAACCCCGAACAAGAAGGATATATGTTTATGATTACAAGGCGCGGAGTGGTCAAGAAAACCAAAATTGCTGATTATAAAAATGTTAGGAAGAGTGGAATTATTGCAATCAAATTAGACTCTGGTGATGAACTTCACTGGATCAAGGTGACGGGAGGAAAAGATGAAATAATGATGGTGAGCGCTCATGGCCAATCAATTCGCTTTTCCGAAACCGATGCAAGGCCTATGGGCAGAGCTAGCCGGGGAGTAAGAGGTATGAAGATGAAAGGCGATGACCATGTAGTGGGGGCTGATGTTGTAACCCTCGGCGATAAGAATAAAAAATTATTAGTACTATCTGAAAATGGTCTTGGCAAGAAAACTCCGATCGAGGAATATAATATTCAAAACCGCGGAGGTTCGGGAGTAAAGACCGCTAACGTTACCGAGAAGACCGGCAAATTGATTGGCACCAAAATAGTTGACGATACGAAAGATATGGATCTGATTTGTATATCGAAAGAGGGGCAAGTAATTCGTACGCCAATTTCTGATATTCGTACCATTGGTCGCTCTACGCAAGGAGTGAAAATAATGAAAATGCATGAAGGAGATAAGATTGCGTCAATGAGCATAATCTCTAACGAAGAGGAAGACGAAGCGAGTAAGAGTGATAGTGGGGAGAAAAAATCTGTTGAGGCGGGGGTCAAAAGTCAAAACGCAAAAGAAATTAAGGAAGGGAAATTAAGGAAGGAAATTAAAGAAGAAATTGAGGGGGAAGATATTAAAGAGATTAGTGAATTAGAAAAAGTTGATGAAGGACTTGAGATTATTGGAATGAAACAGGAGGAAGAATATCACAAAGGAAATAAGAAAATAAAAAAAGAATCTCTCGGGAATACTCGGGACAGGGAAACTAAAAAATTTAAAGAAGTAAAACCAGTTGTTAAATCAAAAATCATCAAAAAGGTTAAACCACAAAAAAAACCGAAAAGGATTGCTAAAAAAATAAAACCTGCTAAAAAGGTTAAAATAAAAAAACCGATTAAAAAAGTTGTCAAAAAAAACAAATCCAAAAAAATTGTTAAAAAAATTAAAAAGAAGATAGTAAAAAAAGTTATCAAAAAACCAATCAAGAAAGCTAAGCCAATTACTAAGAAGGCCATCAAGAAGACAACGGCTAAGCCATCTCCCAAAAAGCCGGACGGTATAGACTTCTTCTCAGCAAATACATTTAAGAAAACAAGACTGTAAAATTAAAAAATCTTCCAGTATTCACCAGGGGATTTTTTAATTATCTATTTTTTCTTTCCCTTTTTCTTCTCCCAATATTCAGGATTACAGTGCGTGGTTAGTTTGAATGCCCAGATAGCAAGTAAAGCATCAATGATTATCGCTAAAACAAATAACCATTGAGGCATCATCCAACCATTTAAAGTTGCAGTCAAAGCTCCGTTTGTAACCCAGATAAACAGAATAAAAACCACTTTAATGGAGAAGAGAATCCCAATTAAAGTTAAAAAGCATTTTTTACACATAGTTTTGTATTTATTTTTATTTATTGAAAAATCGACCTTTTTTACGATTCTACGCTCTTTTTGTAAAAAGTAAAGTTTTATGGTATAATTTTAAAATAATAATGTAAAAAAGCCCTTTAAAAGTTTATTTCATAAGATCAGTTATTTATAAATTTACCAAAGTTTATAGCTATCTGGTCTTATGATTGATCAGACCGACCGACCGGAAAGTCGAAATCAATTTCCTGCCGCAGGCAGAGAAAAGGAGCATTATCATGGAAAGTAAAAATTCAGATTATTTGGAATGGTATCGCAAGTGTGTCAAAAGGTTAGAAAAGGAGATGCACCCAGTTTTGCATGCTTTGGCCAGGATGGGCAAGGATAGCATGGTTTTGTTGGATATAATACTTGATCCCAAAAAAGGGATAGATACATCAAAAATATCCACAAAAGAAATATTGCCTTTAAACCCGCGTCTCGCAATGAATAGTGATGGAAGGATTTGGGATAAATTTAAAGAGATTCGTGGTAGTGTCTTTGTCTATCCTTTAGCGAACCACCTTGTTTTTTGGAACGATGCTCCCCCCAAGAAGATACATGATAGGATAATGAGCAGTGGCATACATGAGCGGGGGTCTGGGTATAAAGCTCAGGGAATTGTTATGCCCTATAACACGTCAACAAATTCTTTTGAAACCAAAGATTTCGAAGGTATTATAAAAGAAGTGCTTGGAACGCCATTAGAAATCGATGGTAAACTATTCATGCTTTGGCAACGTGATGATGGTAACCAGCTTAATCACTTCTTTTGTCTCGATGGTGTCAGCCTATTTAACAAAGGATATCCTTTTCATTATGCTAATGGAGATGAAGAGCTAAGCATCACTACACAATTAAGAAAAATAATTAATGGGGAAAAGCAAAGCAGCGATGATCTTACCACTCAAAAGGCGAGGATATTATATGATCACTTCTTTTCCGATCTTAGCGATCGAAATGATTGGGATATTGGAGCGAAATTGAGGTTAAAGTTAAAAGAAGGCTGGCTGGAAATAAAAGAAGGATTAACTCCCACAATTATTAAAATGGAAGATAGAAGTTGGATGTGTTTGTTTTATCTGGGTGATTTATGGGTCTGGCCAACTAAATCTTGATTATCTTTTTGATATTCTTGTTGATATTCTTGCTCTCGGCTTATTTTTAGCCGGGAGTTTTTTGTTATTTATTATTTTTTGTGATATAATTTAGTTAATATCAGTTTGATATTTCTATTTTGTATTTATGAAAATTTCTGACATCGCAAAAAAATTAGGAATGACTATTAAAGAAGTTCGCGATAAGGCAAAGGAACTTGAGTTTTCTATTGCTCAAAAATCAAATACGATGAGCGATAAGAAAGCAAAAGAGTTTATTGAAGCAGTACAAAAAATTTCAGGTGAGAAAAAGATTGCTGGTAGTAAGAAGAAAGAAGGGGCTAAAGAAGAGGTACAAGAAGAAATTATTAAAGAAAAAGCCATCCAAATTCCCGATGTGGTTTCGGTAAAAGAATTTGCAGAAAAACTAGAATTACCAGTTACAAAGGTTATGACAGAATTAATCAAGAATGGGGTAATGGCATCGCTTAATGAAAACATTGATTTTGAAACAGCTGAAATAATCGCAGAATATCTAGGTATTAAAATCAAAAAAATAGAATCTCCCTCTACTAAAGTTTTGGGGGACGATTTATATAAGGGGGTTAAGGGTTCTCGGAAAAAAGCTCGTCCGCCAGTAATTACTATTATTGGTCATGTAGATCATGGTAAAACTATGTTGCTTGATTATATTCGCAAAACCAGTGTAGTTGAGGAGGAATCAGGGGGGATAACGCAGCGAATCGGCGCTTACCAAATTGAAAGAAAAGGAAGGAAAATTACCTTTATTGATACACCAGGTCATGCAGCCTTTTCGGCAATGAGGGAACATGGTGTTCGCATTACTGATGTGGCGGTATTGGTAGTTGCAGCTGATGATGGGGTAAAACCGCAAACCAAAGAATCAGTTAATTTTGCTCGTGAAGCTGGGGTGCCCATTGTTGTTGCAATAAACAAAATTGATAAACCAGAAGCAAATATTGAGAAGACAAAAAGAGAATTGGCTGACATAGGATTAGTGCCGGAAGAATGGGGAGGGTCTACTGTAATGGGAAATATCTCAGCAAAAACCGGCCAAGGCGTGGATGAGCTTTTAGATTTAATCTTATTAGTGACAGATATGAAAAAGTTAGAAAGCTTTTATGATGTGCCGGCAAATGGATTTGTGATAGAAGCAAAGCTTGATCCCGGTCGCGGTCCAGTAGCTACAATTCTTGTTCGTGATGGGATTTTGAAAATTGGAGATGCGGTTTCGATAGGACGTGGTGTTTGGGGTAAGATAAAATCAATGAATGATTATAAAAAGAAAAGAATTAAAGAAGCACATCCTTCCGATCCCGTAAGAGTCTCTGGTTTGTCAGCTGTTCCTAAATTTGGAGATTTAATGGAGGTATGTGAGTCAGCTGTTATGGCCAAAGAAAAAATTGATAAATATAAAAAAGAATCCTCTTTCAAAAAAATTCAGCAAGGTGTTTTTTCTCTTAATAAAGCTTCCGAATCAGTTCGTCTAGGTAATTTGCGAGAGTTAAACTTAATTATAAAAGCAGATTTTATGGGATCTTTGAAAGCAATTCGGGATTCATTAGAAAATATGAAGTTTGAAGAAGTGGGTTTAAAAATAATTAATGATGGTGTGGGCGATATTAATGATTCAGATATAAAAATGGCGCAGGCTACCAACTCAATTATCCTTGGTTTTCGAGTCGAGATTAGTTCAAATGCAAAGAGGCTAATGGAAAATACTAAGGTTTCAGTTGAGACATTTGATATCATCTATGAATTAATTGATAAGGTAGTCTTAACTTTGTCGGGGTTGCTCGAGCCAGAGGAAGAAGAAATCGAAATCGGTAAAGGGCAGGTCTTGAAGCTTTTCAAAGATTCTGCTCACGATAAAATATTAGGTGTAAGAGTAAATGTTGGTAAATTTGAAAGAGATGCTATCATTAGAATTTATCGAAATGAAGATTTTATCTCAGAGGGGAAAGCAGTAAACCTGAAAGAGGGGGATAAAACAATTGCCGAGGCAGAAAAAGGAAAAGAATTTGGTCTCAATGTTGTTTTTAAAACAGAAACCGAGGGGGTAAAGATAAAGATAGAAGAAGGAGATAGAGTGGTGGCATTCAAAAAACAGCAGAAGAAAAAAGAACTCACTAGGATAGAATAATATGAAGAAAATAGGCATCATCGGCAGAACCAATGTTGGCAAATCAACATTGTTTAATCGATTAATGAAACAAAGCAAATCGATCATATCGCCAATAGCTGGTACTACACGCGATTATGTTTCGGGGCAAATTGATCTTGAAGGAAACGAAGTTCAACTTATAGATTTTGGCGGTTTTGATTTTGCAACTACTGAAATTATAGAAAAAAGCGTTCAGAAAAGTATTTTAAAAAACATAGATTCGCTTGATCTAATTCTTTTTGTAGTTGATGGCAAATGCACGTTAGGAGAAGAGGAAAAAAGAATAGCACAATTTTTGAGAAAATCCAAAAAACCAGTTATTGTGGTTGTTAATAAAATTGAGAAGGAAATAGAAAAAAATAATATCTATGATTTTTATACATTAGGCTTTCCTGATGTGTTAGGAATATCGGCGATTGCCAATTTAAATATGAATGAATTAGCCGAGCTGATACAAAAAAAATTAAAATTCAGAAAAAACAGAAGAATAAAAAAAGATGATAAAAAAATCACGAAAATTGCAATTATCGGAAAGCCTAATGTGGGAAAGTCATCTCTTTTTAATACTGTCTTAGGATCTGAAAGAAGTATTGTTACCGAGATTGCTGGAACAACGCGCGATTCAATTGATGAAAAAATTAAAATAGGAAATAAAGAATATCTTTTTATTGATACAGCAGGTTTACGGAAAAAAACAAAAATCTATGAGAGATTAGATAAGGATTCATCTTTTAAATCAATCAATTCGATAGATAGGGCAGATATGGTTCTTTATCTTTTAGATGTTTCGTCACAAGTAGCAAGCTACGATATAAAACTAATTAATTATGCATGGAAGAAGGGAAAAAGTATTTTGGTTGTTGTAAATAAGTGGGATATAAGGCAACCCGATATGACAGAAAAGAAATATCAAGAATTAATAACTGTTGATCATAGTATCTTTGAAAAATTTCCTTTCGTTTTTGTTTCTGCCGTGAAGGGATGGGGAGTTGATAAAATGTTGGAAGAGATAAAAAGATTAGAAGATATTTCGGAGGTTTCAATTAAGACCTCATTGCTTAATAATGAAGTTAGAAAGATTATTTTACAGATGGGCATTATAGATATAAAGGTTTTTTATGCGGTTCAAGTGGGCAAAAAACCTATTGAGATCGTGATATTTATTAACAATAAAAAATATTTTAAACCAAAGTATATTGAATATATAGAGAACCGATTGAGATCCCGCCTAGGTCTTCTGGGTGTTCCGATGCATATAGTCCTTCGGGAAAGAGAGCGCTAGCTATCAATTTTATATTGAGGCTTAGCAATTCTGCCCATAGATTTAATCTTTGGGATAGTTAATTTTAATCTGCCAAAATCAATTGTTTTCCATGGCTCTGTTTTTATATAAAACCAAACGCGGCCAGTAATGTTACCTCTAAATACTTCGCCGAAAATCCTAGAGTCAGAACTTTGGGTGCGGTTGTCTCCCATTACAAAATAGTTTTGATCTTCAAGCTTTACATTTTTTTCTCCTCGGGTTGGAGTGTTTAGTGCAAGATAGGGTTCTTCAAGAGTTTTGCTCGAACCACCCCCTTGTTTTTTTATTGTAAAGCCACCCTGTTCTATACCGTTAAAGTCAATCTCTTCTCCTGGCAATGCTATTATTCTTTTAATATAGTTTTGATAGGTACTGATGGGGGGCTTGAAAACAATAACTTCTCCTCTCTCAGGTCCACGAAAGTGATAGGTTAGCTCGTCAATTAGAAGATACTCGCCGTTTTCAAAGCTTGGCTCCATCGATTGGCCTTCTACATAAAAAGGCTGAACTAGATAAAATCTGATTAGAAAAGCTATGGCTATAACAAAGAATAATGTTTTTCCTATATCCCAAATAAAATAAAAAGAATCTTTCAATTCCTTGGAGGTTCTTTTTAAAATAGCTTTTTTCTCTTCTTTTATCTCTTGCTTTGTTTCTTCTGACTGAAAACTGTTTTTTAAATCTACCACCATGTTAGAGGGTTATTTTTTATAGCAAATATAATATTATCAAAAAATACCTTTTTTTAAAAGGACTTTTGTTAATATTTATTTTTGTGGTAAAATGGTTAGATGTATTGGATATTTAAATGGAAACATCATATTCTATGATGTTTACCCCGTGAAATATTGCAGGGCAATTTCACTGGGTTTATTTGTTTTAATTAAAAAAACCTAGATTTTAATAACCATGATAGAAGAATTAGAAATAATAGAACTAAAGAAAATAAACTATAAAAAAGCCATATTTAGCCTTCTGGTTATTTTTTTAGTTGGCTGCGTCTTATTTTTTGGTATCCGGGCATATAGTATGGCTAAGAAAATCATTGTCTCCAACTCCGAAAGCGCTTCGCCCTATCTTTCCGGAAGCGAAACCGATATTAGTAAATTATCTTCTGGAGACAGGCGAATAAATATACTTCTTATGGGTATAGGTGGCGATAATTATCCCGGCGGTGGTCTTACGGATACCATGTCAGTGGTTAGTATTGACCCTAAAAATAAAGAGGCAGCTATGATTTCAGTTCCAAGAGACCTATTTGTAAAAGTACCAGGATATGGCTCTTACAAAATTAATTCGGTTTTTAGTTTGCAGGATTATAATTCTAAGGATGCTACAAGTTCTCAAAATACAAAAAAAGCTGTTATCGATGGAAACTTGCCCTTGGTAAAGAAAACCGTTAGCGATTTTCTTGGAGTGCCCATACATTATGCCGCGGTGATAAATTTTGATGGGTTTAGGCAAATCATTGATATTTTGGGCGGTGTGGATATAAATGTTACAAAAGAAATCTACGATCCTTACTTTCCCGATAAATATGCCATCGGCTATGATCCGTTTTTTATGAATAAGGGGTTGCAACATATGGATGGCGAGACAGCTCTAAAATATGCCCGCTCTAGGGAAACCACCAGCGATTTTGATCGATCTCGCAGGCAGCAAGAAGTTATGGTAGCCGCAAAAGAGAAGGCGATGAAAAGTTTTAATCCAAACAAGATAAACCAAATAATGAGCATACTCTCAGACAATTTAAGGACCGATATGCAACTGTCAGAAATGGAGGCGCTTTTTTCTATAACTTATGATATCAGCCAAGACAAAATAAAGACCAAAGTTTTGGACGACAGTGAGAATGGGCTCCTCTATGCTGATAAATATGAGGATATGTATGTCCTAGTTCCTCAAGATAGTACATTAAAAGAAATTCACGATTTTGTTAGTCAATATTTTAAGGATCCATTACAAGCCAGTGAAAATCCTAGAATCGTGGTTACCAATAGTACAAAAAATGAATACGCGGCAACCCAGGTTTTAAATGAATTGAAATCATTTGAATATAATGTTTCAATCAATAAAACCAATGTGGCTGACCCTACAAACAATAAGCCATATGATAAGACCTTTATTTATGATTATTCTAATGACAAGAAACGGTACTCAATTGATTTTCTGCAAAAATATCTTGGCGATGTCCCGGTTATAACACTAGACGAAAAAGACAAAGGGTACGATATAGAAATAATAATAGGCAGCGACTTTAAGCTAAAGAAGTAAAATGAAAAAAAATACCTTGAAAAACCCTTACATTTTTTTCTCAATGCTTTTTTTAATTATCGGTGAAGCGCTTATATTTTCATTACTCGAAAAAAGCATCTTCTCTTTTTCTTTTTATAGTGGTTATTTTGGTTATCTAGTCTTCTGCGATATATTATTATATTTGGGGTACTCATCGTTTATATTTATAAAAAAGACTTTAGTTAAAAGAGAGCTTTATAGGTTAATTCTGCCTATTTTATTAAACATAGGCTTCCTCCTTTTTATTTATTTCTCTTCTTCCTTTTGGATTGATCAGGTGGTATTGGTTTTAACATTTGTATCTAATGCATTTATCTTTGGTGACATAGAAGAAAAAATAAAAAATTCATTTAGTAGTTTTATTTCCTTTTTTACATCATTTCTTCTTTTCTTTTCAATTTATAGTTTTTTTTACAGCTCATCCCTCCCTTACTGGCTTTTGGTTACGAGTGTTGATTTGTTTCTCTTACTTTTAATTTACCATGATCTTATTTCTTTTGGTCTGAAAAAAAACTTTTTGTTTTTATCTCTAATCACATTCGCGGTATTAGTTTCAGAATTTTTTCTGTTTTCTTTTTTTCTGCCAACCAATTCAATTTTGCTAAAAGGACTTTTTATGACTTTTATTTATTATCTCTATTGGTCGGGGCTAGATGTTTATTTAAATAAAAAAGTTAAGTTTTGGAATATTTTTAGAAATCTAGCAACTTTTATCCTTTTGATATTATTAATAGGGGTTTATTCATACTTACGAGGTGATCTAAAATGAGAAAAGAGATATCTTCTTTATTTAAATTTAAAACAAAAAAGACTAAAAAAAATATTTTTTGGATCCTGGTTTTAATGGTTCTTTTTATTACCGTGAATGGGCTCTTTATTTATATCTTTAATTTTTCTGGTTTTTATTTTTACGCTGTTAAAAAAATCATTCCGTATCCGGCGCTTATTGTAGGTAATAAAATTGTAACTTTTTCTTACTATGACGAAAAATTGTCAGAGAGTAAAAAGATCTACGAAATAGCCTACAGGGTTAATTTCAATTCTGGTACCGACAGCAAAAAAAATCTGGATGTGTTAAAAGAGAATGTCAAAAACGAGATTATAGATCGTATAACCATGGAGGGCTTATTAAAGAGTGAGGAGGTAAGCATCACGACTGCTGATACCAACAAAGAATATAATAATATGCTCAAAAATATTGGTAGTGATAAAGAAATACTAAACATTTTGAAATATTCTTCCGGCATAAAGGACAGTGATATTAAAGACCAGATTTATCAAGGTCTTTTAAAAGAGAAAGTAAAAAATGATTTTGTTTATAACTTGAAAATGAAGGTTATAGTTATAAAGCCGGATGACAGTACAAAAGAAGAAGACTGGAACAAGGCAGCTCAAAAATCTCAAGAAATCTATAATGATATTATTAGCGGTAATAGTAGTTTTGATAAGTATCAAGTACTCTATGGAGACAAAAATGATCCCATCGTTCAAAACTTTGGGAGGGATTATTATTTTGGAGAAGATTTGCCAGAGGGACTACGAGATAATTTTTATGCCCTAAAGCTTAACAAAGTTAATGAGCCGATAAAGGGGGAGGGAGGTTATTATATATTTAATGTTCTTGAAAAAAAAGGTTACTATCATGGTTCATATAGTGATTTTATGAAAGAGCAGACAAGCAAAATAAGAATAGTATCTTTTATGTCTAAGCCTTGAAAAACAATGCTTTTAGGGGTATAATATACCTTGTCTGAGGAGATTTATGGACCCGTAGTGAAGTGGCCTATCACGTCTCCCTGTCACGGAGAAGATCGCCAGTTCGAATCTGGTCGGGTCCGTTTATATGGTAGAGAAAATAAAAAAAAGAATTTCTGATTTTTTTATCTTGGGGTTTTTTAGAAACTCCTTTTATAAATATCTTAAAGTGAAGATATTTTGGCGCAATCGCTATGTTCTTTTTTTGGTTTCTCTGGTTTTTTTACTAAACACCATCACATGGGTTTTGTGGTTTAGCAAACTAATTGGTTCCGGGTTTGTTACTGAATCTTATTTAAACTTTCTTCTAAACATTCCCTATATCCCCAGATTTTACACCTTTCTTTTTTTGAGTTCTTTTATATCAGCACTCAATCTTTTTTTGTCATTTTTGGTTTACAGAAAAAACCCTTTTTCTTCTTTCATTCTTATTGTGGGAACCATATTTCTAAATCTTTTGATTTTGGGGGTAACGGCTTTTTATATTTTTAGTTTTAACTTGTAGTTTATGTTAAACGAAAAGAAGCTAAAAAGATTTTTAGAAATATTGCCTGGTGCTACTGCTTGGACTATTTTGCTATGTCCTTTGATTTTTGGATTATGGCTGCCTCGTGTGTTAGCTTATTTTATGATCATCTTTGATGTCTATTGGTTATCCAAAGCTTTTTTGATGGGTGGGTATCTTTTATCCTCACACTTTCATATGAAGAGGGATAACAAAATAAATTGGTTTGAAAGGTGTAAAAAATTAAATAACCTAGATGACTATATTATTGAAAAGACAGAAGAATTGTTAAAAACGGGCATTTTTATGCGCAGAAGAGTCAGGGAAGAACTACAAGAATTAATTGATCTAAGAGAAATGCCGGATAATTATAAAAAAAATTGGGAGGATATTTATCATGTGGTAATTCTTCCTGATTATAAAAATGATTATAGAATATTGCATAGCGGAGTAAAATCTTTGTCCGATGCTAACTTTCCAACGGACAAGACAATAGTCATTATTGCCTTAGAAGAAAGAGAAGAGGGAAATTATAAATTTGAAAAAGCAAACAAAGTCATTAAAGAATTTAAAAAACATTTTCATGATATTTTTTATACGGTTCATACATGTGTAGAGGGAGAATTACCGGGTAAAAGTGCAAATACAAAATATGCGGGTAAGGAGCTTAAAAAATATATAGACAAAAAGAGAATTAATTATGACGATGTCATAGTTTCTGTTTTTGATGGTGATACCAGAGTGAGTCGTGAATATGTGGGCTGCTTAGTCTATAAATACCTAGTTAATACAAAAAGAACAAAGAGATCTTATCAGCCGATACCATTATTTAATAATAATATTTGGGAGACACCCTTTATTGCTCGAACGGTTGCGCTAGGCTCATCATTTTGGCAAATGATAGAAAGCTGCCGGCCTTATCGATTAATTAATTTTTCATCTCAAGCCACTAGCCTTAAAACTTTGATTGATGAAGATTTTCAAGACGAGACTATTGTCAGTGAAGATTCGCGTCAGTTTTATCGAATATTCTTTCTATATCATGGTGATCACAAGGCTATACCATTATTTACGCCAGTATACATGGATGCGGTGGCGGGGAACTCTTTTTGGCAGACATTAAAATTTCAATATTATCAGAAAAGAAGATGGGCATGGGGGATGGAAAATTTTCCTTATCTTGTGATTGAATCTATAAAACATAAAGAAATTTCATGGTGGCCCAAATTGGTTTTAATCCGAAGATTATTTTTCGGAACGATAGAATGGTCAACCGCTTCCTTGCTAATAGCTTTTGGCGGCTGGATGCCATTACTTCTCAATACGGATTTTAGAGGGAGTATTTTAGCCTACAATCTTCCCATAATGGCCCGAGATATATTAACTATAACCTGGATTGGTATTTTTATTTCAGCTTTCGTGGGTTTTGCTCTTCTACCTCAAAAACCAAAGAAATATACTGTCTGGAAATTTCTTGAAATGTTTTTTCAATGGATAGTTACACCTATCACGGGTATTATTTTTGGATCCATTCCAGCCCTAGACGCGCAAACCAGGATGATTTTGGGGGGTCGTTTTAGACTAGGCTTTTGGATAACACCAAAGAAGTTTGAAGAAAGATAGAAGGGTGGTGATCTCATTCTTTTATTGAATCTGATGTTTATTTTTGTTATAATTATTTAATGAATAGAAAAGGCATTTCAAATTTAAAATTTTAAATTTGAAATTTACAATACAACGGGGATTAGCGTAGCCTGGCTAGCGCACCCCGTACGGGGAGGTCGTTCGTAGAGATTTATCCCAATCATAAACAAAAAATACAAGATTATAAATCATGCTTTATACAGTATATATATTAAAAAGCTTAAAGGATAATAAATTTTACGTTGGTCAAACTCAGGATTTAGAAAAAAGATTAATTCGACACAATAATGGTTTAGTTAATTCAACGAAAAACAGATTACCAATAATACTTGTTTATACCGAAAAATTTTCAACACGTTCAGAAGCCATAAGAAGAGAAAAATATTTCAAATCTTTAAAAGGAGGAACTTTTATAAAAAAATATCTTCGGGGATTAGCGTAGCCTGGCTAGCGCACTCGGTTTGGGACCGAGAGGTCGTGGGTTCAAATCCCACATCCCCGATTTAGTTATAAAAAGTGGCTTGTTATAGCCATCTTTTTATAATCATATGGAATGGAATTTGGAGGGTGCGAGTAGAACGCGACCATAGGAGCGCTCTGTGTCTAGCGCCCCGGCTCCGAGCCAGCCTCGACGTCTAGGCGGGTCGGAGCGAGGAGGAATCCTACATCCCCGATTAATGATTTAACCATAAAAGGAGAGCTACCAGCTCTCTTTTTTGATTTGTTTTTGGGAGGGTTTTGTGGTAGAATAGATGAATAATATTGATTTCTATAAATATCAAATTAATTTTAAGTTGGGGAAGAATTAAAATATGACCCAAAATAGTTTAATAAAAGTTGGTGTTGATAAAGAGTATATTTCGATTTCTACAGATGGTAAAAAAATCACCTACATTTTTCAAAATAAAACCTACAGATACTCCGATCCAGAAGAAAAAGTAAGAGCAGAGTATTATGTTGAATTAATTGAAAAATATCAATACAGCCCTAGAAAAATTAATTTTGAAATTAAGGTGCCAAGGAGAACGCCAAATGATTTGGCGGACATTGTTATTTTTGAAGATGATTTACAACAAAAACCCCATATAATTATTGAATGTAAGAAAGATGGTATTTCTGATGCTGAATTTGAGCAAGCAATAGAACAAGCATTTGGCAATACAAATTCGCTAAGAGCATTTTTTGCAGGTGTCGTTGCGGGTAATACTCGTAGGTTCTTTGATGCAAAAAGTTTTGCGCCAACAGAAAGGCAAAAAAATATTATTGCAGATATTCCTATTAATTTTGGTAAGGTTCAGGAATTTAGATTTAAAAAGGGCGATGAAAGTTGGGATATAAAGCCTATAGAAAAAGATGATTTAATTCGTATTTTAGAAAAGTGCAATAATACTCTTTGGGATGGCGGAAAGATGGCACCAATAGATGCCTTTGATGAATTAAGTAAAATTATCTTTGTAAAAATTCGTGATGAACAAATAGCAAGAAAAAAGGGTGATGCTTATGATTTTCAAATTAAAACCCACGAAACAGCGGAATCAGTTCAAAGAAGAATATTAAAACTTTATGATGATGCTAAGTTAATAGATCCTGAAGTTTTCACTGACACTATAAAAAGTTCCCCCTCAAAACTTCTCACGGTTGTAAATCATTTGCAAGGCGTAAACCTTTCTAAAACCGATTTAGATACAAAGGGGGTTGCTTTTGAAAGGTTTATGGAAGACTTTTTCAAGGGAAAACAAGGACAATACTTTACGCCAAGAGAGGTTGTTGATTTTATTTTAAAATTATGTGAAATGGATAATAATTCAAAGGTTCTTGACCCCGCTTGCGGTAGTGGTGGGTTTCTATTACATGCTTTAGATCATGTTAGAAATTTAGCAAGTGAATATTTTGATGAGGGAACAGCTGAACATTTCAAATTTTGGCATGATTTTGCCGCAAATAATTTATTTGGGATTGAGGTTAGTGAACGTATTGCCAGAGTAGCGAAAATGAATATGATAATTCATGATGATGGTCATACTAATGTGATATGCTCTGATGCCCTAGAAAGATTTAATAAAATTCAATCAATAAACCAAAAGTTTCAGAAAGGTTATTTTGATTTAATCCTTACAAATCCTCCGTTTGGCGCAACGATTAAGAAAGAAGAAGCACCTTATTTAAGGGAATTTATGTTTGGTAAAGACAAAAACGGTAAAGAAAGAAAAACACAAAAAACGGAGATTTTATTTATTGAAAGATGTTGGGAATTTTTAAGAGATGGCACGGGAAGGCTTGCGATTATTTTACCAGATGGAGTTTTAACTAACACCACCCTAAAATATGTGAGGGATTTTATCCAAGAAAAATTTGAAATTGAGGGTATTTTTTCATTGCCTCAAGTAACATTTGTTCATTATGGGGCGGGATTAAAATCTTCAATTTTTATTATGAGAAAAAGGGATAAAGATGAAGAGCTAAGAGATAACAATGTATTTTGTGCATTAGCAAATAAAGTTGGTTACGATGGGACGGGGAGAAAAGACAAAAACGAACTCCCAGAAATTATAAGTAAATTTAAAGAATTCAAATCAGGAAAAAATTTTTATACTCACTCGATATTTGTAAAAAAAATAAGTCAATTAAATAACAATAGGCTTGATGCTTATTATTACTCACCTCTATTTGAGGATATTATTGGAGAAATTAAAAAATCTAAATTTCCTTTGCTAAAATTAAAGGATATTTGTCAAAAAGTAAAAATGGGAGACAGAGAGTCTATCGGCATATTTAATGGAACTACGCCAGCAAAAGAAAATTATTCGGAAAGTCCTAATGACCCCAAAATAGTTAAGGTTGCATCACTTAAATCTGGTAAAGTCGACCTAAATTTAGTTGAATATGTGATCCCTGAGGTTGCATCTCAAAAAATTATAGAAAGTGGTGATATTTTAATATTATCATCAGCACACCAGGCTGAGTATTTAGGAAAAAACCCTTGTATGGTGAATATTCCCGAAGAACTTAAAAAAGAGGAGGTAACTTTTGTTGGAGAATTAATAAATATTAGAGCTGATAAAACAAAAGTGAACCCTTATTACTTATTACAGCTATTTAATACAAAAAATTATTTTTTGTTAATAAACAGAGAAAAGAGAGGACAGACCTCTCACTTATATCCAAGTGATATGAAGAATCTTTTAATTCCTGTTCCAAAAGATATAGAAATTCAAAATAAAAATGCAAAAGAATATATTAAAAATTATAAAGAATATGAGAGATTAGTAAGTGAAGCGAATCAAATATTAGAAAAAACGTATAATAATTTTGAAAGAGATTTCCTAAAATAATAATATATGTCAGATAACAAAAAACATGGTGATGCTGGAGAGCAAGACGTAATAAAAAAAGTGCTATGTCCAAATTGTGGCAAGAAACTTATGATCTTGCCACCAAGTTATCCTCTCTATGATGTGCAGTGTATAGGATGTAATTTTCGTGCGCAAATAAAGACAAATCAATCAAAACCAAAAAAAGAGATATTTGGAGCAGGATGGGACATAATTGACAAGGTTCTAAAGTCAGGGTTTATTGTTCCACCACTGATAGTAAATTTTAAGTGGCAGGAAGGAAAAGATAATAAACAAGAAATTAGGTTTTACCCATTTATTCCTAAGAAAAATTTGAAAAAGCGGTTTACGACAATAAAAAAATCGGGGCGTGAACTATGGATGTTTAATTATATTGGATTAGACGAACTGCCTTTTTTTATTTTGTATAAAAATAAAAATAGCCCAAAAAAGCCAAATAAAAATTAACCAAAAAGTCAGTATAAAACTATTGACCAAATTTAAAACTTGTGCTAATATTGAATCTGTAAAAAACAAAAAAATAAAACAAAAAGGAGGGAATAAAATTTGCAATGGTGGCATAAGATATTGCCAAAAACTAGTATTCTAAATAATTATTTATTATAGATATTGAGTAGGGAGTAAATTGTGTCATCTAAAGATCAGACATAATTTTTACTCTCTTTTTTTGTTGAAAAGGTCGAACAATAGATCACACGCATCCGGTGGTCGGATACTATAAAGGATGAGAAGGAGATACAAACCATGATAAACATTGGAAACTATCGATTTGAAGGACCATATTATGAAGCAACAACAAGTTTTAATGATGTAGCGGTAGTATACGCCATTCTTGATTTGGCGAACAGGGTAATTGATGTTGGCGAAACTGACAAATTAAAGTCTCGCCTCGCTAATCATGAAAGGAGAAGTTGTTGGGAACAAAGGTGCGGTAAAAATATATATGTTGCAGCACTTAGAATGGACAATCAAGAAGGACGTTTACAAATTGAGAAAATAGTAAGAAATACTTACAATCCAACTTGTGGCGTAGTATAAAAAAGAGGCTCGGACGAGAATAAAATCTCGTCCGAGCCCTTTCTACAATTTTCATAATAATTATAAATTGAACTTTTAGCAAGGAGAATAATATATGGATAAGCTGGAGACCGAGACAATAAATAATCAGATAAATGCATGGATTACAAAACTAGACAGGTTAAGGGATAAGATTTTTGCATCTTATAAAAGCAATTCAAGCGAAGATTTGGCTGACGCAAGGAATCTTTATTTAGTATGTTTAAAAATGAGTCACAATTTTATTATTAAGCTTTCTAAAAATAGACCGTTACTAAAACAAATATTGGATAAAAATTGTTACTTACTTAGTAACATATCCATTAGGAACCATCTCGTACATTTTGAAGACAAAACTCCAAAAGACTTTATTGTTCCTACACCGACAAGAATAGGTGGACTTTGCGCGGCACCAGGTGCTAAAGTAAATATAGCACTTGCGAACTTTATAACGGAAAGTCCTTCAGGAGTTACAATTGAAATTATTTCTGGAAAATTTCGATGGAATTTTGCTAACGATCATAATAAATATATTAATATTTTATCAGAAATTCAAAATACTATTAAATAATTATATGCAAAAAAAATCAAAAAAACCGATGATTGTCACTCCAGTCGAGCATGCCAAGTGGCATAAAGAGAACGGTCCTTGCGGAAGCAGAAAAGAACATACCGAATGCATGAAGAAATGGGGGATTACAATTAAGAAAACGGTAAAGAGAAAGAAGAAATAAAATTTGACATCTCTTTTCCAAAGTGAGACAAGATATAGTTTTCAAATTTTTGATCTCCTTTTTTGATCTCCCAAGACAGAGAAACCACTAATTTCAAATTTTTGATCTGATTTGAAACCTTTACTTTTCTCTCTTTTTCTGCTATATTAGGTAAGCGAAATTGGTTTCGTTAGTTTTGATGTTTGTGCGGGCGTCGTACAATGGCTAGTACACTAGCCTTCCAAGCTGGGGATGACAGTTCGATTCTGTTCGCCCGCTTTTTAACAATGGACGGGCGGGTATGGTTTAGTGGTAGAACGTGACCTTCCCAAGGTTAAGGTATGGGTTCGATTCCCATTACCCGCTTTGGTTTTTTGTTGTAGGTTTATTTTTTGATTTAGTTGATGTATCTTTAAATAGTAATTCTTTATACCACCGAAGTGCCTCCTTAGTTCAGTGGTAGAACGGTGGTATCGTAAACCATAAGCGTCAGTTCGATTCTGACAGGAGGCTTATAGGTCCTCGTAGCTCAATTGGATAGAGCACTTGGCTTCGAACCAAGAGGTTGCGGGTTCAACTCCTGCCGAGGACGTGTGGTGACCATAGTTTAGTGGTAAAACTCCAGTTTGTGGTACTGGTATCGAGGGTTCGATTCCACTCAACCCAACACTTTCCAAAAGACATTATACAAATATGGAAAGAGGTTGAGCTAATGAACTGCGATGTTTTACCGCTAAACGTTTAGGATAAGCGTTAAGTTGTGTTTCTAGCAGTAATTTTTTGGGGAAAACTTTATGAAAAAGAATCTAATCGCATTGTTAATTGTTATTGTTATTGTAGTTATCGGAATTGTTGGTGGTAGTTTTTATTATTACCAAACCAACAAAAAAACAACACCAACTCCTGTTGTTGTTGAAAATAAAGTTAGTGACCTACAAACATATACCAATAGCGACTATGGTTATTCTTTTCAATATCCAAAGGATTATAGCGTAGGAATGCAAGCGGCTTCAATGGTAGTTAGGAAAGATACTGATGGTGTGACAGGACAATGGACTTACAGTATAGGTGCTTGGAAAAACTCTGACAAATCCCTAACCGATTTTGTAAACAGAATAATTGATGACCTTATTGCTCGACCACGAGCTTCTGGTATCCCATTGACACGAAGCGATATTGACATTTCAGATACTACAATCGGTGGCAATCCTGCAAAAGAAATTATAGTGAAAAATAATGGTGATTATGGCAATGCCGTTGCCGTTACTATCTATGGCGATAACATATCATTGCAGGTATGGGGAGATGCCTCTACTCCTGAAAATGAAATTGACTTTAATAATTTTCTTAAAACATTCAAGCTCAATGTCCAAGATATGAACCAATATACAATTACCGATAATGATTTAGCAGACCTGAAGGTAGCAATAAAAGAAGCGGAACCTGAATATGTAGCGTCATTAGAATCCGACTATGTGGTTAAAATTAACCAGCAAGAAGGAAGATATATTTCAGCTACATTAGATAATGGTAAGCCTCTAATAAGTTTTCCTGGCTTCTGGGCATACAAAGCCGATGACGGATGGAAAATAGTTTATGGTGGAGATTTTGCTCCTAATTGTAGTGATGTGAATAAATACAACTTTCCAAAAGATATGATTTCGGGATGCTTTGATGGTAAGAGCATAATAGATAGATAAATTTGCCAAAGATAAATTAAATAAATGAAAATAGCAATTATATCTGATATTCACGACAACTTTCATAATTTAGTCTTGGCTTTGCAAGAGATTGAAAAAGAAAAGGCAGAGAGAATTTTGTTTTTGGGTGATTATATTAACAATGGAATAGCAAAGGTTTTAGCGGCTTCCAATATCCCTATATTTGCTATATGGGGTAATAATGATGGTGATAAGGTAGCGATAACGAAAACGGCTCTTGCAGAGGGTAGCAATTTAAGTGTTGGTTTTGAAAATTATGATAATATAGAAATTGACGGGAGAAAGATATTTTTGACTCATTATCCTATGATAGCAAAATCAATGGCTAAATCAGGAGATTATGAAGCAGTTTTTTATGGGCATAATCATATTAAAAATAAGGAACAGATTGGTGATTGTTTAGTTGTAAATCCTGGCGAGATATCGGCTCACAAAACAGGAGAAGCAACGTTTGCTATTTATGATACTAAAACAAATGATGCTAAAATAATAAGCATAGAAAATGCCATTTCAACTAAAACAAAGGAGAGTGACGAATATTTAGAGAAAGCTCATTTCAAGTTTAGTAAAAGCAAAGGGCATCAGTATTAAAAACATAAATTAGCGTGGTGGCTATAGTTTAGTGGTAAAACTCCAGTTTGTGGTACTGGTATCGAGAGTTCGATTCTCTCTAGCCACCTTGAAATAAAGAATGGGTTGAAAAGCCCATTTTTTGTTGTGCCTAATAAAAACACCTTATTTTTAAGGATATTGGACTTTTTGGCTCATACTGCTCGAAAACTATTGACTGGTGAGTTATTATCTATAAAATACAAACAAATATAAAAACCCAGCAAATAAGATACCTTCATAACCTTCAAAAATCATAAGAAAAGCCATAAAAAGACCACCAGCGAATGTAAAAAGATTATCTATATCAAACTACCACCAGAAGGAAAAGAGACCCCAAGCGAAACCATAGCGACATAAAAGACGACAATAAACATAAAAATACGATATAATTGGCAAAATAAGATAAAAAATAACAAAATGCTCAATAAATCACTATTAAAATCAGCTATTCAAAAGGCGGTAAGACGGGGAGAGGTTGAAAAAGCTATAATAGCTACAAAATACTATATTGAAATAAAAGAATATCAAATGGATTTTGCGAGACGGCTTCCGATAATTGTTTTGGAAGATGCAATTCTGCATCCTGAATATGACAAACTGGTTGAGATAATAAAAAAGTTGTCCAAGAAGGACAATTTTTTGAATGACAAGGAAAAGCAATTTTTAATACAGATAATAGCGGAACTATCCGCAACCGACACAAGGGATGATTTTATATGGAAAAACAAAGATAGAAACAAAAGCTGTGATTGGTCAAAACTTGAGAAAACCGAGAGAGAATTGATAAGTGCGATAAGGTACAGGGCTTCAATAGGAGGAATGAGAGATGATATGGAAGTGCTCGGTGAATATGCGAAAATATGGGGATACCGATTCTCAACGGGAGGAATGAAGAAGGGCGATTTGAGAAAGTATTTTCCCAAAATTAAAATAGATTATAAAAAGATTAAAAAATTGACAATTGATGACATATTATTAGAGGCGGTTGATTTTCATTGCAGTCCATTGCTAAACATTTTAATGAAGAAACAAAAAGTGCTTCAAACTATTTTAAGCGAATACCCGAACGATACAATATCAATAGAGGATAGATTGAAAGATATAGTTTGGAGAATGAGAAGTGGGGTATGTGGCAAAAAACAAATTGGAAAAGGAAGGGCGGTGGACTGGTTCAAAGATGATAAACCGCCAAGAGGGATAGACAAAAACAAGTATAAAAAAATCTATTCACAGATTCAGAAAGATATTGATAGTGTATCCTATTGGTTTTTGAAAAAACAATTTATAAACAAATGATTTTATGATAAAATACCTTTACAATTCAGAATCAACATCTAACCCTTGTAAGTAAATCTTGCAAGGTATGGTGTTAAATCACACGCTAATAGAGATGGTTATCTGACCAGCACTCATTAGCGTGTGTATACATCGGAAACGGTGTATGACAATTCCGAAAGGTTTTGTCGCTGTGTCGGGTAACCTTTTGTGTTGTCTATAAATAATATAACTAATTGATAAAAGGAGAGTAAAAATATGAAAAAAGCCCTTTTGATTATATTGAGTATTCTATTCTGGCCAATCGCAATACCAGCGTGGATAATTTGGCTAATTTGGTATTCAAGGAAGAAAAAAGACACTACGGTAAAACCTGATGAAAAACCATTTGACGAAAGCAAGTTGATTCAAAACATCACACCAGTTGGCGAGAAGTTATTAAGTGAAAATTTAATTGATAAAAATGAGAAAATCATAGTAAAGCTAAAGGGTTCTTTTGGAGAAGGGCTTGTTATAACCAATAAGCGATTATATGTTTTGAAATGGGGCTATATGACAGGCAACACATTTGGCGGTAGATGTAATGCTTTTGAATATAGAAATATTACTGGATTGGAGATTAGAAAAAATGTAATGACAGGGACATTCGAAGTGTTGACACCCGCAACACAAAATGCCCAGAAAAGCTATTGGGGTACTGGAAGCAATAGTGCGACAAACAGCGACAACGTTATTACTTTTCAGCAGACATCCTTTGCTTTATTTCAAGAAGCCACAAGGAAGGGGCGGGAAATGATAAGTAAGAGCATTTCAAAAAATGGTTCAAGCGGACTTTCAGATTTAGAGAAATTAGCCGAACTTAAGAAAAAGGGAGTAATCACTAAAGAAGAGTTTGAAACGAAAAAGAAAAGTATTCTTGATTTGTAATTTTATAATATAAATTAAAAAGAAAGGAAAACTATGAGTAGTTTATTTTTACTCCTGTTTCTTACCTCGTTCATTTGTTTAATAGTTGGCTTAATCAAACCGACTGCATTTTCACGTTTTATCAAAGGAAAAATTACACGGAAAAAAATTGGTTTAATTTTTGGTATTGCAATTATTGCATTTTTTATTTTATCCGTAGCTACAACAGACACAAGCAAAGTTAAGCAATCAATTGACAATCAAACAACTGAAAAAGTAACTGAACAAAACAAAGAAACAATAGCACCTGAACAGCTAAAGCAAGAGACCTCGCCAGCTACAACCAATACACCCGATACATCAGTGACACCTACGCCAACGCCACCTATAACAAATACACCACCGCCAAACCCGACACCTACGACAGCACCACAAACAGACAATCAAAATGTTTCGCCAATATCAAGCGAGACAATTAGTCAAAAAAATGCTGTTAAATCAGCAAAATCTTATTTAGGCTACTCAGCATTTTCTCATGATGGAATGGTTGCTCAATTGGAGTACGAACAATTTTCACATGCTGATGCGGTTTATGGTGCAGATAATTCTGGTGCTAACTGGAATGAGCAAGCAGCTAAAAGTGCCAAACAGTACATGGAAAATTCAGCTTTTTCACGTGGTAGTTTAATTGAACAGTTGAAGTATGAGAAATTCACACAAGAACAAGCAGAGTATGGAGCCAACGCGGTTGGGCTATAATAAAACTATAATCGGATTAAATATCATTAAAAATAAAGATATGAAAAAAATCGCAATCATTGCCTCCGTAGTCATTCTGATTTTGGTAATAGTAGTAGTTATTTTTTATTCTCGTACTAAAATTAAGAAAACCGATGATGGTGGTGTTTCTATTACAAATGAGAAGCTAATGAGTGATGATGTTAGTTATGTTACAGACGTTTCAGAGGTGACGATACATAGAAATAAGGTTACCAAGAAAGCCGATGTTGATATGAAATATAAAATCAAAGACCAAGATGAATATACCGAGGCGCTGGGGCAAAAATCAACGATGGTTCCTTTTTTAGTTAATGCGACTTGTTCAATGTTAACAACAGCCGTTTTTGAACCAGAAAAATTAAGCCAGCTTTCAGATGCAGACAAGAGCAAAGAAGATGACCAAATGAATAATTATCTAAAGGGATATACCCCCACTGGTTTTAAGCTAAGTTTTCTTGATGCCGAAACAAGTGAGAATATAGCCAGTTGCGAGTCCAGCCAAGCTGGCAATAACAATATAAAGTTTCAAGTATTTAGGGATTATAATAATGTAGGGTCTATTCTCAATGCCAAAATAGGGGTCTTTGACAATCAATCTTCTTTATAAATAATAACAATCAAAAGATTATGAAAAAAGAAAAAGTCATAAAGTTTTTACAAGCGTTTTTTAAGCAACACAGAAATCAGCTCATTACTATTGGGGTAGCATCACTTTTGCTCGGATTTTTTATCGGCTTTGAAGTAAGGGGATATGTGATTGCAAAAGCAATAAGTGATGTGTTTAATGGAAACACAATAACCAATACGACCACTAAAAACGAAGCAAAAACAAATGTGATAGAGAAGAATATAGGCGACGAAATACAATTAGCTACTGTAAAATTTGCAATCAACAGTTCAAGTGAAATGCAAACTTACAATATTGAATATGGTAGTCCTTTAATTGCAAAAGAAGGCACAAAATTTGTAGTTGTTAATGCTGATGTTTCAAATATAACAAAGGCAAGTTTCTATCTTTCTTCTGGTCAGTTTGGCACTTTAATCGATAATAAAGACCGAATTTTCAATGCAAGCAGTCAATTCCTTAGCGGTAAAGATATCTCTGGGGATTTAGCACCAGATATTAAAAAGAATGGGGAGATTTTATTTGAGATACCCAATGATGCAGTAAGTTACAGCTTCGTTGTATTAAAAGGGGGAACAAATGATGAATATAGGGTAAAATTAAAATAGGTATCACAATTTATATTTGATGATGATTTTAGTAAAATTAAGTTTAGATTATAATGAATTAACAGGGTAAAAAATTAATGACAATGGATAATGAAATTATAATTTTTGTAATGGTCTGCTTTGTTTTAGTTATGGTATGGGTTGAGCTAGTGGCGAAAAGCCAAGACAGGAAAATAAATAAACTACAGAAACAGATAGACAGGTTAAAAGGAAAAAATAAAAGATAATTTTTTACCCCATCGTTCTTTCGTTGATTTTTGCCTCATTTTTTGATATAGTGAGGCTATTATTAGTATTATTTATATAAAAATGAATAAAGAAAGGGCTCTTGAAGAAATAAAACAGTTAATTGATTATTACAAGGGGCTAACCCAAAAAGATATTGAATCTTTCAGTGAAGAGGATACGAAAAAAGATTTTATACTCCCTCTTTTTCATATTTTAGGTTGGCAAACTAATCGACGTGATGTAGTGGTAGCAGAAGAACAGATATCAAAGGGATTTGTAGATTATTCTTTTCGTATCAATGGAGTTACGCAGTTCTATCTTGAAGCCAAACCCTTGAAAGCAGACCTTGAAGATATAAAATATGCAAAACAGTCCATTAACTATGCTTGGCTAAAAAACAGAAGCTGGGCAGTCCTAACCGATTTTGAAGGGTTAAAAGTATTCAATGCCCAACTAGACATCAAAGACCCTTACTATGCCACTGTATTGGATTTAAAATTTGACGATTTTATAGATAAGTTTGATAAGCTATGTCTTTTATCTCCTGAATCTTTTTTGGCAGGAGATTTGGACAAATACGCAGAGGAACAGCACAAGAAAAAAGGTGGTGTTTCAGTAAGCGAACAACTAGCTGATGACCTAAACGAGTGGCGAGAGGAGCTAGCAAAGCATTTCAAGCAGTTAAATAAACTAACAGATGAAGAAATTGATGATGGGGTTCAAAAGATTCTTGATAGATTAATATTTATTAGAACTTGCGAAGATAGGGGGATTGAAGATGATTCCCTGCTGTCAAAATACAGAGAATGGGAAGATAAAGGCAGGAAAGGGAACTTCCAAACCACTCTTAAAAAACTTTTTGAAGAATATAACAGCATATACAACAGCGGACTTTTTGCTTTTCACCCTGTTGTTGAATGGGAAACATATAGTGATTCTTTTGAAAAAATAATAAAAGGATTATATGGGGCTAGTGAGGATTTAATATATGATTTCAAGCAAATAGATGCAGATGTCTTGGGTAGTGTATATGAGCAGTATCTCGGTTTTGTTCAAGGCAAGAAAGAAGACAAAAAAGATTCCAAAAGAAAAAAGCAGGGCATTTACTACACCCCGACCTATATTGTAGATTATATTGTTAAAAATACTCTTGGAGAACTAATAAAGGAAGGAAGAGATGTTTCGGATATTAAAGTATTAGACCCCGCTTGTGGCAGTGGTTCATTTTTGATTAAGGCGTTTGAATATCTTGTTGGAGAGGTCAAAAACGAAGATAAAACTAAAGAATACGAAAGCGATAAAATCAAAGCTATTGCCAAGCAATATCAAATCCGCAATGAGCAAAAGGAGCTTCCCAAATCAAAAAAGATAAATATCTTAAGAAACAATATTTATGGAGTTGACCTTGATGAGCAGGCAATAGAAATCGCAAAATTAAATTTGTTATTAAAAGCAACCGACCAAAAAGAAAAACTGCCATACCTTACAAATTTAAGGAATGGCAATTCTTTGGTTTCAGGAACTGAAAAGGAACTCAAAGAATATTTTGGAAAGGACTGGAAAGACCAAAAACCTTTTAATTGGAACGAAGAGTTTTCAAATGTTATTGAGCGAGGCGGTTTTGATGTAATAATTGGCAATCCACCGTGGGTTTCTTTAAGCGGAAAACAAGGCAATGACAGTTATAATGATAAGGAATTGGAATACTTTGCTAAAAAGTTAAATGCCAATATTTCTTCGCCAAATTTATATGAAATGTTTATATGGAAGGCATTATCTTTGTTAAGACCAAATGGTTTTTTTAGCTTCATTGTTCCTGATAGAGTTTTTGAAAATGAACAATTTATAAATCTAAGAAAATATTTGCTAACTAATTTTACGATTAGAAAGATTTGGTTTAGAGTCAATTTCCCAGGTGTCATTGCAGACACTGTGATATTTACAATTCAAAATAAAAAACCCTTAAAGAATAAAATCGAAGTAGCAGAATTTCCAAATATTAATTATACGGGAGTAGGTCAGGACTTATTTCTTAGTCCGCCTGGTTATAATATTTTCTATATAGATAAAAAGTTTTCTAATATATTTAATGACAAAATATTTAATGATTCAAGAGTGAAGGCACTGGGAGAAATAGCACAGACAACCTCTGGATGTGGTGCTAAATCAGATTTGCTACATAAAGAAAAACAAACGAAAGAAGAAATAAAAGTGGTGAAAGGATTAAATATCGGAAGATATCAAAGCAGAGGATTTTTTTGGTTTGACTTTAAGGAGAAAAATCTTTCAGGTAGGACAAAAGATAAAAACAAACTTCAGGAAAAATACAAAATATTATTGAGAAAAACGGGCAAGGATATTATAGCAACATTTGATGATTCGGGTGTTTTTCCTGAACAATCATTATATTTTATTTATGGTGTCGATAAGAGAACATTATTGTACATTTTGGGAATAATAAATTCAAAGCTAATAAATGTTTATTATAATAATTTTGCGATTACTAACAGAAATAGTACACCACAACTAAAAAATATTGATTTAGACAAGTTTCCAATAGTAGTTCCAAATGAACAACAAAAAGAAGGGATAATACAATTAGTCGTTAAGATAATTAATCTAAATGACCAACTAGATAAAAGTAAATCCAATCCTGACAATCTCAATCGGATTGAACAAGAAATACAAACGATAGACAAGCTGATTGATTCAGAGGTTTATAACATATACAAATTGTCAGATGAGGAGATAAAAATAATTAAGGGAGAACAGTAAAAAATGGAAATATGGGTTGCTCCTATTGTTGGTATAGCGGGAGTTGCAATTGGTTTCCTGCTTTCTTGGTGGAAGGATAGTAGATTTTATAATAAGAAAAGCAAAGACGATTATCTACGAGAACAGCAAAACATCTACGCATCTTTATACTTTGATTTTAAGGAAAATCTAAAACACAGTAAATATATTGTGATTGCAATTAAAAATGAAGATGAAAAAATTAATTTTATAGAAAAAAACTTTGGATATTTTACAGACGGGTTTAGAGATATGTTTTTGGAGCATAGAAAGATAAATCGTTTATTGTCCTTGAAAGGGATTTATGATTTTAATGAAATTAACAAAACATTAGGCAGAAAATATAATCAAGAAGAGATGGATGAAGTTAAAAAAGAATTAAAAGAATCAAAATGAGCGATGAATTTGAAAAAATGAAAGAGGCATTCGATAAGTCGGAAAATGAAATAAACAAGGCAAGGAAAATTGCCCGTGATGTGATTTATAAAATCACAATTTTATGTTCATCGGTAATCGTTTTTTCTGCAACGCTCGTTTCTACTAGTTTGATAAATAGTAAAATCAATTTAGGGGTTCTTTATCACTCTTGGATTTGGTTTTTGACAACCATAATAATTGGATTTCTTATTTTATTTTTTGAACCAAGATTTGAATATGCAAAACTATGGAGATATTTTTTGATGTATGGTCATATTGCTTCGGAAAGGAAAAATCTTTCTGGGCAAGAGAAAATTAAAAACTTTTTTATACTGGTATATTGTATCATCTGGCCACATAATTTTGTTTTTGACAAAATAGAAAATGATGAACTGAAAAAAGATGGCAATAGAGTAAGAAAAGAGTTTTTGTTAAATAGTATTACGAGGTGGCAAAGAGGCTTATCGTTTCTTTTAGAGGACTTGTTTATTGTAACCTTTATTATTTCGCTAATTATATTTATAAATAGTTTTAATATTCGATAGGATATTTTTATATTAAAAGGAGTCAATAAGAATATGAGTCAGGAAAGCGAATCAAAATGGGATAAATTTAGGAAAAAAGACAAATTTTGGGTCATCTCCGTTGATGAAATAGTGATTATTTTATTGGGATTTAGTGTCTTTGCATATTTAAAGCATTACGAAACATTTTATGCTATATTTATCATCTTATATTTTTGGATGAAAATACGATATTATGAGGGAAAAATTATTGATAAGGAAAAAGATATATATAATACTCGCTACAACATTCTGGAGGGTGCTCGTGGAAGTATGGCACAGGGTCAAGTAGACAACAAGACAGAAAACGATAATAAACCGTTAAATTATGACTTAAAACAGTTGGAACATAAAAGAAGATTTTTGGTTGATAAGTTTGTAATTGTGAATCTTATTATTTTGATTTTGCTTAAAATCTTTTAAACCAACACCAATAAAATCGACAGATTATGGGAAGCCCAGAAATTGTAAAAAAATTAAATCTTTTTTTAGACAAACACAACCCACCTACAGAAGAGTGTCATATTGTTTATATGCTTGTTGAAATAAGAAAAGTGCTTGACCGTGATAACAATCATAAATACCCCATACTTCGATTCTATTGTAATTGGTCTGTTCATACCGATAAGGATTCAACTCGGGAAATGAAAGTGATTATGAATGACATTTACCAAGATGTTAAAAAACAAATTACTAATCCCGCTCTTGTTGGCAGGAAAACAAAGGTTACCAGCTTTATGTATATGGAGGATTTGCAGACGGAAATGGGGAAATTTTTACAGCAGTATTTATTACCCGAAACACTACTAAAAGAAAGTCATTGGATTGAATTTGTAAAACTTCTCGTAAAAATATTAGCTGACCAGCCAATCAAGAACCCTTGTACTGACATTAAACAATTCGCCTTTCTTTCGGCAAATGACCGCTGTGTTCTTGGTAGAATTGATTTTAATCAGAATATTGGACAATATGACCATTACGATTTCGGAAATGCTTACTAATAAAGCATAGTTATGAGTAATAATCTCTATATAACAAAAGATATGGTTTTAAACCATATAAAGCTAATAAGCAACTCTGTCGCAAATGATTTTGATAATAACTATCAAAAAATATTTGAAGATTTTTCGGAGGATATAGCGGAATCTCAAAACACCCTAATTTCTTTGATAAATAAGGATGAAGAAAATAAATTATCTGATGCCGATTTTCAATCAGCAATTTTTTTATATAATGGTCTTACCTCTATTATTGCATCAATTGAATTGTTCAGGAGAGGATATCTAAATGAGCCACAAGTTATATTGCGGAATGTTCTTGAAATAATAAGCTCTGCATATGATATACATATAAATCCAGACAAATACATAAAATACAAAAATCATAAATATGATTCCACAAACGCTATTTCTGTCGCTACAAAAATAATCCCGCATATGGGTCAATCATACGGTCTTTTAAGTAAATATGTTACCCATATAAGTGTTTTGCATATAGCCCCCAAAGGAAATATGGACAAAGACAACCCAACATTTTGGGTTGGCGGTGGATTTAAGAAAGAGCACGCAGAATATCATTTCTCAGTTCTTACTGCTATACGAGATACACTTAGCTTATTAAATGAGTTCTTGGAAATAATCTTTTACGATAAATTGGAGCAACATTCTTATATTGCCAAAGATGAGAATGGTGATTATGTTATCAATATAGCCGATAGCGTCTTTGAAAAGTGGAAACCAATTGGAGAAAAGATGGAAGAGTTCTTTGGAGATGGAGAAGAAAATGATAAATCTTAATAAGTTAGAAAAAATGGGGACTTTGGCTTTCAAAAATGCTCTAAGATTGCACCTTGATTCAATTACTATGTTTAAAGCCAAGTCATATCCATCAGCTTTTTTCCTTTCCGTTATTGCACTTGAGGAGCTTGGGAAGACTTTTATATTAGAAGATATGTTTTGGCATTCGAGTGTTGATAGTAGAATGACCAAAGACGAGGAGGAGAAATTTATAAACTTTATTTATTATCATAGAACAAAACAAAATTGGTTTGTTTCCGAGGACTTTGACCATTCCAAAAATAAAGCTCAAAAAATGCTGATTAAGAATGGGAAAATGGAAAAACTAAAGCAAGAGTCTATTTATGTGGGCTTAAAACAATCGCACAATAAAAAAGTTAATCTGAATAGTAGAATTAATGACCCACATAAGTTTAATAAAAATAAAGCTGAGAAACAAATTACATTTATTAATGATTTTTTATTAGAATTTACTCTTGGAATATTAAAAAAAGTTTATAGTTCTGATTTGGCTGGCGTTGAAGAGTATGTTGATAAAAGGTTATTTAAAAAAATTGAGTCATCTTGGTCTATCATAGGTTGCAAAACAAAAACTAAGTTAAAAAAAATAAATAATGCATAAGACATTATAGTATCAAAAAACATTCTAAATTAGATAAAATGGGAAAAGCCAACACAGAATTTAACGCAATCGATAAAAGAAAGCAAAAAATTAAACTTCTTATTGCTGACCGAAAACTCCAAGAAGATATTCTTTTATTGAGGAAGAAGTGGAACATTCCCAGAGAGGGATTCAGCGAAAAAAAAGATTATAACAAATGGAGCGAGTGGATAAATAGCGTTACAGATAATAATTTGGTGAAAACATTATTCAATAATACCAAGCTGGAGACAAAGATGTCCCGCAAAGAAATTGAGTATATAAAAAAAGGACTTGGAAACTTAGATTATAAATTTGCGATAAATGAGTTTGAGAAAGATTCGGAAAGGATTATGACGAGATACGGTCTAATGGGAAACTATAAGAGTATTTTTGAAAGTTATCTTTTATATAACAATATTGACCAAATCATCACAAGTCCAATTCCGTATAATGTCGGACTTAGCTTTGATATTGATTATAAGAAAAATCAACAGAAAATCATTTTGGAAATATATCCAGAAGCAACCGCAAAAGATTTAAATGAAGTTTTCTCCTTGATTAAAGAGATTAGAGAGGGTATATTTGGATATGGCAGGAAAAGGGCAAGGAGATATATAAAAGAAGCCAGAGATAATAGAATATGGGGATTGCATCAAGAAGGGGTGAAATCAAAGGAAATTGCCGATACAGTAAATGATGAATTTCCCGATGAATTTCTGCTTTATGACGACATAAATAAAATAATAAGTCGAACAAAAAAGAAAAATATTAGTCATCTCTAAGCGAAGCTTACGGGTCATATACCACTATAAAACCATTTGTTAAACTGCAATTATAATGATTGCAGTTTTTTGTTGATTACTATTAAAACAAAAAGACAATCGTTCAGCCAACACACTATAAACTAAGCAAATAAGGTCTAAGTTTCTGTGTTGGCGACTTAGACCTTTTTGTTAATAAAAAAAATGAAAAAGAAATTACAAAAACAATTAAGCATTGAGGAGACCAGAGAACTGATAAAATCAGCTGGTTTTTGTGATTTGGATATCAGAAATACTATTGCCGATTTATCCAAGGGGATAATCTGTAGGGGGGATATTTTAGAAATCCCCAGTAGTTTATTGGATAAAGCGGAAAAAGCAAAGATGGCTTTCGGTTTAGATACGCATTATTTTTTAGGGGATGTACTTTTAGAAAAACACGCGCATCTTGCCACGACATTTGCAAATCAGCTTATTGTAGAACATAACTGCAAAACAGTGGACGAGAAAGCATTAGCAGAAGTGGTGGCAATGGCTTTTGCGAGGATTTTAGTTTATACAAAGGCTTTAAGCGGTGGGCTGGAATTAAGTATTTATGCTAAAAGAGATGATAGATTTTATGAAATAGCGAGTAAGGAATTAGACAGAGCAAATCGTCAGTTTTTAACAGGTATAACAACCTTAAGACAATTAAAATCTCCACCAATTGAATTGAATATAAACACCAAGAACGCCTTTATTTCACAGAATCAGCAGATAAATACTAATAAGATAGAAAATCAATGACCCCTATTGATTTAGGAAAAAAATTTATTGTCGAGGAAAGCAACGGGATTAAGATTTTAGACTTAATCCAAAATTATAATCGGCAAATGAAAGGAATGTTTATTACATCTCAGATACAAGTATCAGGTTGTGAAATAAAGTTGATAAGTTCAATAACTGGTTCTGGCGGGAAGCGATATTGGTTTTCATGCCCACGATGCAAAGAAAGGGTTGGTATTATTTATAAAAATCCGATTGGCAACGAAATAGGTTGTCGTAAATGTTTGAAATTGAAGTATAGAAAACAACAATATAAAGGGATGATAGAAGAGAGTTAACTTGATTTATTTATTTTTATATAGATAAGTTGTCGTGGCTGAGCCTATGCTGGGCAAGTCGGAGCGACGATAAATAAGTAGCGACGGAACAGCATCGGACGGATACCTCATCAATTACATATCGCACTTTTTAATTTTTCTTTCTTTTACCCTTTTCTTTCTTTTTGGAGGATAGGATTGTAAAAGACACACTCATACATAGATGACTACAAAGATAATGAGATATGTAAGAGAAAGGAAACGGCTTGGGAAGAGGCGTATGGTAACACCATAGGTAACACCATAGTACATATCATAATTATTAGTAATTTTTATTAGAAAGGGGACAGTTATGAAAAACAAAAAATACAAACCAAACTCTTTCAAACTGGATGAAAGAACTTTGGAAGCGTTAAGAAAGGAGAGGGCAAATTCTGGTAATAAAAGTTGGAACTTGTTTATCTTGGATATGATAAAAGTTTATCAGAAAAGTAGGAACTTTGTGGTATATGAGCGAGAGCCGAAAAAAGATAAAAAGTAAACAAGATTAGAAAAATAAATAATGATAACAATTAAATAAAAATAAAAATAAAAATGAAAAAAACAATAAGAACAATAATTCGACATACTAATGGAGAGGATGTCCGACGTACAACTTACTCAAGAACAGAAAGAAGCGGTTGCAAAGCAATTAGCGGACTTCTTCTTTGCTTATTGGCAAAAAAGGATTACAGGACTACCCCAAAAAGAACCCACAAACCTTACTATTGGCAAAACAGGCAATTTACCGCTTAATAAAGCCAAAATAAACTTTACAAAAGACAGTAATAATTATATAATAAATAAAAACAATAAGTAACCCTTATTATGAAAAACAAACAAGATGATAAAAAATTAAAAATCGGGGCGTGCTACATTAGGGAATCTACCGAAGAACAAGACAAGGGTTTCTCCCCAGAGAACCAAAAACGAACCATTGAAAAATACGCCAATGATAAAAATATAAAGATTGTAGATTATTATAAGGATTTGGTTTCAGGAACAAACGCATTAAAAAGAGATGATTTTCAAAGAATGATAAATGATGCGATGAGTAATAAATTTGAAGTCATATTGATTTTTCATACATCAAGATTTGCAAGGAATGTTGAAGAATCAAGGCATTACAAAAATCTTTTACGAAAAACGTTAAATATAGACGTTATATCGGTTACGCAAAACTTTGGCGACTATAATAACCCTGCATCTTTTCTAAATGAGGGGGTACACGAACTTTTTGACGAGCATTATTCATTGCAATTAGGTTTTTGGACAAAAGCTGGACTAGTAGAAAAACGAAGGCAGGGATACCAATTAGGTAATCCACCGATTGGTTATTATAAGAAAATATTAGGTTATGACAAGGAAAGAGGGAGAACCATTTATTCTAAAGAATGGTTGGTCAATGAGGAGGAGGCAAAAATAATTAATGAAATGTACGAAATGTACGCAACGGGCAGGTATTCTTATGCTGACATAGCAGTTGAACTTAACAAAAGAGGACTGATAACAAAATATGGCAATCCATTTACTTATAGCTCAATAAAAGATATGCTCTCAAACAAAACATACTTGGGATATAAATACTCTCCGAAGGGCAGGTTTCCCTTAGAAAAAGGAAATCATCCGCCAATACTCTCACAGGAACTATTTGACAAAGTGCAAGAAATGATAAAAAAGAGATGCCATTCTTGCGGGAGACCAACAGAACAACATCGCTTCTATCTATTACAAGGGTTGATTTTTTGCTATAATTGTATAAAATATATAGAAGGGAAAGAAGATAATCCTTCCGCTAAGCTATTGCCCAAAATGTATTGCCTTACTTCATCAAGCAAAAATAGGACAATACTTCAATATGGCTGTAAGTTTAGGAAGGAAACCAAAAGCTGTAATCAGGAAACTATTGATGTATCAATTATTGATAATCAGGTTCTTAAATTTATGGAAGGACTGACTTTACCAAATGATATAATTGATATAGCTTTATTAAACCTGAAAAAACAATTGGAATGTGTTAAAAAATCTGCAGGTACTTTACAAACTATTAAAAACCTAGAAAGGAAAAAACAAAAAATAACATTCTCATATGAGAACACAGAACAATACACGGAAAATGAATTTATGGAAAAAATGAGAGAGGTCAATCAAGAAATTAAAAAGTATGAGAGTTTGGGAATATCTGATTCTGATAAAAAACAAAAACTGAAAACACCAGAATGTTTAAGGGAAACTGAAAGGTTTCTCAAGGACTTCAAAACCTTTTGGAATAAGGATAAGATGGATAATGAGGAGATGAGAAATTTTATTGTAGACAGTATTAAACGAGTGTGGGTAGAGGGGGAAAAAGTGGAAGCTATCGAACCTCAAGATAACTATAAACCCTTTTTCTTTTATTATAAGAAACTCTTGGGTCAATCCCCTCTGGTCACCTTGAGCGCTCGTAGCTCAGGGGATAGAGCGACTGCCTTCTAAGCAGTAGGCCGCAGGTTCGATTCCTGCCGAGCGCGTTTTGGGAAATAAGTCAATAATAAAAATTTAAAAATCAAAACCATGGAAAACAAATATTTACATGAGGTTGCTATTACAGCGATTATTGTAAAAGATGGTAAGTTTTTGATTACAAGAAGATCGCCTAATAAAAAAAGATTTCCAGGAAAATGGACTGTCCCTGGAGGAAAACTAGAAACGAATGATTATCTAGCGCTACCAAAGGATACGGAATTTTATTGGTATAATGTTTTAGAAAGAACCTTAAGCCGAGAAGTTATGGAAGAAGTAGGATTGGAAATAAAAAATGTTGAGTATTTGACAAGTTTGGCCACAGTTCATGATGATGGTTCACCATCTTTGGTAATATCTTGCATCGCTGACCATGTTTCTGGAGAAGTGAAATTGCAAGAAGAGGAAAGCGATAAATATGAATGGGTAGATTTGGAAAAAGCAAAGAATTTTGATTTATTAGATGGTATTTACGAAGAATTGATAATGGCTGATAAAAAATTAAGGGGCGAGAAAATGGAGTGGCAAAGATTTTAAAAATATGAGTAAAATTAATAGCAGAGTTTTTGCAAAAAATGTTTATAAGTTAGTTAATCAAATTCCTCATGGAAGGATAATGACTTATGGTCAGATAGCGGCAGTGCTTGGTTTTCCGAGATGCGCGCAATATGTTGGCTGGGCACTACATTGGGCGGATCAAGAAAAAGTTCCTTATCAAAGAGTTTTGAATCGTTTTGGTGGATTAGCAGCTGGTTATCCGGACGGGGGCAGAGACAGACATAGATTTGATTTGGTTGAAGAAGGAATAAAAGTGAGAAAAGATGGAACAGTTGATTTAAAAAAATATTTATGGTGGCCAAAGAAGATAGATATTAGAATAGCTGATAACTTTCTCAATAAGTTAGAAAAAATTAAAAAATAGTTATAGACCGTTAGCTCAGTCTGGTTAGAGCATCTGCCTCTTAAGCAGGGGGTCGTGGGTTCGAATCCCACACGGTCTATTTATCAATTTTAATTATTTATTTCTTAAATAATTAAAATTGATGTATATGTGGCCATGGGATTCGAAGCCGTGAAAAGAAAAGCGAAGATATGAAGCTTTTCTGCTTCAAGGCCGGCCCGGAGGGGAATCCCACACGGTCTATTTGGCCTCATCGTCTAGTGGTTAGGACGTCAGCTTTTCAAGCTGAAAACCAGGGTCCGATTCCCTGTGGGGCTGTTAAAATAAAAATCCCGAGTACTCGGGATTTTTATTTATGTTCTGTTTAATTAAAATTAATTCACAATCTCTACTGGTGTTCCAAGGGGCGCCCAGTCATAAACTTGTTTGGCGGGTCCGATACCAAGTCTGACACAGCCATGCGATACTCTCACCCCAAGATGATTTTCACCTTCGGTAACGATGCCCCAAGAATATTTCCAATAGGGTAATTCATGAATACCGTAAGCCTCGTTTGGTGTAAAAGCCATCCACCAATTCATGTATAGATCGTAGGCAGAAGAATAGGCAACATCTCTCTTTCTCTCAACTTTGAAACTTCCTATTGGAGTAGGTAGTGCATAGGTACCAGAGGAGATTGGGAAGTCGCAGACTATATCTGTACCTTCAAAACAAGTTAAGCGCTGGCTACTGATTGAAATTAAAATTTTTTTGACGGCGATTTTATTATAGACCGAAAGAACTGATTCATCTTCACTAGTATTTTTAACGGTGATTTTCCAATAAATACCCACATCATTTAACCACTCATCACCATCTATAACTGGTCGAAAATATTCATAATAAACGCCGCTTATCTCGGGAGCTGTAACCGTAAAATTAAACTGGGCAATATATCCAGGATCGACAATATCCTGATTTATCCCTATTCGGTTTTGGGAAAGCCAAGAAGAATTAGTAAAAACACTAGCTCGGTCTTGGGAGCGGGAGGTGCCAAGATGAAAAGTGCCTTTTTCCCAAGCGGTGGTGCCAGTATTTTTCAAATCGATCCAAAGATTTTCACTTTCACCTGGAGCAAGGGTTACCGTACCAGTACTTTGACCGGCATATTCATATTTATATATGCCTTTCGCCGTGTTGACTTGGGAAAGATTTATAGATAAAACTTTATTTTTTAGATTTATAGATGTTTTTGTTTCTGTGCCGCTGGTATTATTTGAAACGGGCATATTAGGTATTGCGGTAGTCTTACTATTTTGATAACTTGGTGCAGTAAAAAAACTCGAACTGATGACTAGTATAGTTAGAAGCGTTAAGATTATAGTTATGATTTTTATTTTTGTTTTCATTTTTGTTTTTCCCGCCTCTATTTTTATTATTGTATGGCGGGACCCCGCCAAAGGCGGTGGCATATTTTTTGAAATTAGGATATTGTATCATAGTTTGATTATTTTGTCAAGATTTTTCTTTGGCAATAACTTGCTTAGAAATAAATTGTTAAAAAAAAGAATAATAAAAAGAATCAATGGTTTTTTACAAGAAAAATCTGTTTGAGAAAATAACCCTGATTTGAGGTGGTTTTTGTGGTAAAATGTATTTATGTCAAATAATAAGTTTGGAAATATAAGCTCAGAGAAAGCGTTTGTTGCGGATCGGCAGACACATCGTTTTATTAGATTTTGGAAAAAAAGCCATAAGGTCATTAATTGGTCGCTTGTAACGGTTTTTCTAATTGGTTTTTTGGTAGTTATATTTATTTCCATTTTTCCGGTTTTTTCCGTTAAATATAAATTGGCATCAAGCTCTTTTGAAAAAAGTATGGAGAATAAAATTTTAGAAGATTACTATGCTTCTGCAAATTCAAAAAGTAATTTACCATTTAATAATTTAAGCGGGGATAAAAAAATAGAAAACCTAGATGATGAAATACAAAGCGAGTTGTCAAAGCTAACTGGCGATTATGGCGTATATATAAAAAGGTTAGATGATAGCAGAGAGTATGATTATAATTCGGAAAAAATTTTTACGGCCGCAAGCCTATCAAAACTTTTTTTAACAGGCGCCTATTATAATGCTGCTGAAAGCGATCCGGTATTAATGGTTAATGAAATAACCATGGAAAATCAAGATAAAGTAGAAGGAAATGGAGATACCTATAGTGATCCAGTTGGATCTTATTACAAACCAATTGATTTAATAGAAAGAATGTTAAAACAAAGCGATAACACAGCTTTCGCAATAATGACAAGAAACCTGGGACTAGGTAGAGTTAGTGATTTTATTAATAATTACGGATTTAGCCAAACCGATTTTATTAATAACACTACTTCGCCAAAAGATGCGGGAACATTCTTAGAAAAACTATATAAGCAAGAGTTAATGGGGAAAGATTATACTACCGAAATGATCGGCTTTATGCAAAATACTTCTTTCGAAGATCGTTTGCCATATTATCTGCCGGGTGTCAAAATAGCGCATAAAATCGGAACTTGGGAGGGGGCGTATTCAGATGCAGGAATAGTTTATGGAAAAAGTGGTGATTATATAATAGTAGTAATGACAGACAATGCAGACTACACTGAAGCGGTCAACACGATGAGGAAGCTATCGCAGGTCGTTTATAATTATTTTAACGCTTAATACTATTTATGGAAAAAGGTCTGTTGAAGAATCTAAATCCAGAACAAAAAAAGGCCGTTACTACAATCGACGGCCCAATTTTAATTTTGGCCGGGGCGGGCAGCGGCAAAACTAGAGTTATAACATACCGCATTGCTTATCTAATCTCGCAGGCCGTTATGCCGGAAAATATTTTAGCGGTTACTTTTACCAACAAAGCAGCAGGGGAGATGAAAGAAAGAGTTTCCAAATTATTAGGTGAAAAAAAACTCAGGCTTTGGATTGGAACCTTTCATAGTATTTGTGCTAGGATCTTAAGACGTGAGATAAAACACATTGGTTTTGGAAGTAATTTTTCTATTTACGATACATCTGATCAGGTATCTTTGATTAAAGAAATCTTGAAACTTCTAGGAATTGATGAAAAAATGTTTAATCCAAGTGTTATTGCAAATAAAATTAGCTCTATAAAAAATGAATTGATATCTCCAATAACCTTTTCAAACAATTATGCAAATTCTTTTTTTGATCAGAAGGTGGCCGAGGTGTATGAGGTTTATGAAAAAGAATTAAAGAAAAGGAACGCCTTAGATTTTGACGATCTGATTTCAAAAACGATAGAAGTCTTAGATCAGTTTCCAGAAATTCTTGTTCGATACAGAAAGATGTTTCAATACATTTTAGTGGACGAATATCAGGACACAAACCACAGTCAATATTTATTAGTTAAAATGTTAACCAATGAAAAAAATAACATTTGCGTGGTTGGCGATCCGGATCAATCGATTTATAATTTTCGCGGAGCTGACATCCGCAACATTTTAAACTTTGAAAAGGATCATCCCGATACAAAGATTTTTAAATTGGAAGAAAACTATCGCAGTACAAAAAATATTTTAAATTGCGCGCAAGGATTAATAGAAAAAAACAAACAAAGAAAGAAAAAAGATATTTGGACAAAAAAAGAGGAGGGGGAGATGGTCACAGTTTTTCAAGCCTTTAATCAAATCGAGGAGGGTGAATATATTGTTTCGGAAATCAGGAGCATTATCCGCAAAGATAAAAAATTAACATTAAATGACATAGTAGTTTTTTATAGAACGCATGCGCAGTCACGAGCCTTGGAAGAAGTTTTTATAAATAATTCTATACCATATCGTATTATTGGCGGAGTCAGCTTTTATGCTAGGCGCGAAGTGAAAGATATTTTGTCATACTTAAATATTTTATATAATTCAAATGATCTTACCTCTCTAAAACGAATTATAAACGTACCAGCTCGTGGCATTGGTTTAGGTGTCATGAAGAGTTTAATTGGTATAAAAAAAGTTGATGATATAATTGACTTGTTAGAAAAGGTTGATTCCAGAACAAAAAAAGGTCTGGAAAGATTTTATGATATATATAGAAAACTCAAAGAAGAAAGTTCCAGAGTAGTGGTTTCTGATTTGATAAATTCCATTTTAAAAGAAATAGAATATAAGGATTATCTGGTTGATGGGACACATGAGGGCGAAAGCAGATGGGAAAATGTGAAGGAACTTTTAACTGTGGCAAAGAGATTTGATGATCTTAACCCGAAGGAATCGCTAGCCTCTTTTTTGCAAGACGTATCTTTAATAACCAGTGCTGATAATCAAGATTATAACAAAGAGTCTATCTCTCTGATGACCCTTCATTCCGCCAAGGGATTGGAATTTGACTACGTTTTTATAGTAGGTATGGAGGAAAACATTTTTCCTCATGTGCAAAGTATGACTGAAGAAAGCGATCTGGAAGAAGAGAGGAGGCTTTGTTATGTTGGAGTCACTCGTGCCAAAAAAAGACTTTATTTAATTTATGCCAATAGCAGAATGCTTTATGGGGGAGTACAAAGTAATCCACCCTCTCGTTTTCTTGAAGAAATGCCCCAAGATATTTTATTATATAAAAAATAACCCATCAACTTGACTTACAAACCCAAAAAACAATTAGGACAAAATTTCTTGATTGATAAAGGTGTTATTGAAAAAATGATTATTCAAGGCGGTATTACAAAAAATGATACTATTCTTGAAATTGGTCCTGGCCAAGGTTCTCTAACTTATGCATTGTTCTCAAATGCAAAAAAGGTTATTGCGGTTGAAAAAGACAACAAATTATATAATTACTTGTTAAAAAAGTTCGAAGCAATAAAGAATGTTGAATTCGTGAATGGAGATATTTTAGAATATCTAAAAAAACAAAAAAACAAAAAAGCAAAAAAACAAAGATACAAAGTCATAGGAAATATACCGTATTATCTAACTTCGCATTTACTTCGTGAACTTTTAGCTTTAGAAAATAAACCGTCCGAAATAATTTTAATGGTTCAAAAAGAAGTTGCAGAAAGATTGATTGCTAAAAAAGGAAAAATGAATCTGCTCGCGATTTCGGTTCAGGTATTTGCAGAACCGGAAATATTATTTTATGTTAGTAAAGATAGCTTTTGGCCGAAGCCGAAGGTGGACAGCGCAGTTATAAAGTTAAAAGTTTATAAAGTTTGTAAAGTTGAAAATCCGGAAGAATTCCTGAAATTAGTTCATGCGGGGTTTGGCGCCAAGAGGAAATTGTTGTCAAATAATTTAGCAAAGGGATTGGGAGTTTCAAAAGAAAAAATATATGATATATTTAGAGTGGTGGGGATAGATATTAAAGCTAGAGCACAGGACTTATCTGTTAAAGATTGGACGGAGATTTATAAAATAATAACTCAAATTTGAGATTTGAAATTTGAGATTTGAGTTATGAAAACCATGAAAAAGAAAAACAAAACTTTATTTGGAAAAGCAAAAGAACAGATCAAAAATATCCGCCGCATAGTCGGTCCTGGTGTTATTACTGGGTTTAGTGATGATGACTCTTCGGGTATTGGTACTTACTCTGCGGCGGGTGCCAAATTTGGTCTTGGTCAGGCATGGCTAACTCTCTGGCAACTTCCAATGATGATTGCGGTTCAGGAAATGTGTGGCAGACTTGGAATGGTAACCGGACGTGGTTTAGCGGGAAATATGAAAAAGTTTTTTCATCGCTATTGGCTTTACTTTGCGGTTGGACTTTTAGTTTTTGCCAATACTATGAATATTGGCGCCGACATTTCGGCAATGGGAGAATCAAGCAAAATGATTTTGGGAGGCAATATTGATCTATGGGCGATTGGAATAACGATAGGCATAATACTTCTTGAAGTTTTTGTGTCATATAGAATTTATGTAAGGATCTTGAAATGGCTCACCATTCCTTTCTTTGCTTATTTTATAGTTGCCTTTATGATGCCGCAAGATTGGGGTGCGATATTCAAATCAGTGATTCTGCCTCATATAGAATTTAATAAAAACTTTTTGGTTATAATGGTTGGTTTTCTCGGAACCACTATTTCCCCTTATCTTTTCTTTTGGCAAACATCAGAAGAAGTAGAAGAAGAGGTGAAAGAGGGAAAAATAATTGAAATGGGGCAAAAGATGAAAAAAATAGAAAAAGGATCTCTGGGGAGAATGAGAATTGATACATTTGTGGGAATGATATTTTCCCAGGCAATTGCATTATTTATTGTGATGGCTTGTGCGGCAACACTTTTTAAACATGGGATTACAGATATAAATTCTGCACAAGAGGCGGCTTTGGCGCTTCGACCATTGGCGGGGGATGGAGCATACCTGCTATTTGCAGTGGGCATAATTGGCGCAGGTCTTATGGGTGTACCAGTCTTGGCCGGATCAGCTGCTTATGCATTATCGGAAACCTTTAATTGGAGAGAAGGCCTATTTCATAAATTTAAAGATGCGTACCTGTTTTATGCGGTGATTATATTTTCAACATTACTGGGCTTGGCAATTAATTTCATTGGTATTAATCCAATGAAAGCCTTGCTTTATTCAGCGGTTGTAAATGGGGTAGTGGCAGTTCCTCTAATAGCCTTCATAACGGTTCTGGCTAATAAGAAAAAAGTAATGGATGGATACAAAAATAAACCAATTTCAAATATTCTAGGCTGGACCACTTTTGTAGTAATGTTAGTTGCTTCGATGTTAATGTTTTATTATTGGTAATAAGAATATCTCAAATCTCAAATCTCAAATGTCAAAACCATATCTCAAAACTATTTAACTACAGATAGATTTGAGATAAAAAGATATAGATTTAACATTTAATATTTAAGATAACGACCATGTCCACCATATATATAGTAGGCACACCAATCGGGAATCTGGAAGATCTGACTTTTCGCGCATTTAATACTTTGCGGAAAGTTGATTTTGTATTAGCAGAGGATACCAGGAAGACAAAAATATTGCTTGATAGATATGAAATCAAAAAGCCGTTGATTTCTTATTATCAACATTCCAAGATTTCGAAAATAGAATATATTATTGATTTGTTAAAATCAGGAAAAGACCTAGCTCTAGTTACCGATGCAGGAACACCGGGAATTTCGGATCCGGGAAATTATCTTCTTGAAAAAATTTGGGAGGAAAAAGAAAGAGGATTGGATGTAAAAATTGTTCCAATTCCTGGGGCAAGTTCTTTAACTTCAATTTTATCCGTTTGCGGTTTTCCAACGGATGATTTTCTTTTTCTAGGATTTTTGCCAAAAAAGAAGGGCAAAGAAACCTTGCTAAAAGGTCTGGTTAATGAAAAAAGAACAATCGTATTTTTTGAATCACCGCATAGAATAATAAAAATATTAGAGAATATTGAAAAATATCTAGGGAATATAGAAGTGGTTGTAGGTCGCGAACTAACCAAAAAGTTTGAAGAAATTATCAGGGGAAAATTAAGCAATGTAATTGAACAGTTAAAAAAGAAAAATCAAAAAGGGGAATTTGTAGTAGTTCTAAACAACAGATAAGAAAGGCTGGAAAAAAATATTTTCTTAAGGTATAATGTTTTTTATGGAAAAGAACAAATTTTATATAACAACCACACTTCCTTACGTAAATGCGGAACCACATATCGGTTTTGCTTTGGAAATTATTCAGGCAGATGTTATTGCTCGCCATCACGCACTGAAGAGTGAAGAAATTTTTTTTAACACGGGTACCGATGAACATGGGCAGAAAGTTTATCAAGGCGCTCTCAGCGAAGGCAAAACACCTCAAGAATATTGCGATTTTTATGCTGCAAAGTATGATGAGCTGAAAGAAAAGTTAAATCTTTCTTATAATAATTTTATTCGTACAACTGATCCTCATCATATCAAAGCAGCTCAAGAATTTTGGAAGAGGTGTGGGGCTAATGGTGATATATACAAGGCGAATTATAAAGCAAAGTATTGTGTGGGCTGCGAATTGGAAAAACAAGAATCGGATTTGGTGGATGGTTGTTGTCCACTACATCCAAATAAATCACTAGAAATTCGAGAAGAAGAAAATTATTTTTTTAAGTTCTCAAACTATCAAGATAGACTTTTAAAGCTTTACGATGAAAATCCAGACTTTGTTATGCCAGTTCATCGTCAAAAGGAAATTTATAATTTTGTGAAAGAAGGGTTGCAAGATTTCAGTATTTCACGCCTTGCTGAAAAAATGCCATGGGGTATACCAGTACCGGGGGACGAAAAACATGTGATGTATGTTTGGTTTGATGCTCTAATAAATTACGTTTCCTGTCTTGGCTGGCCGGAAGATACCAAAAAATTTGAAGAATTTTGGGGGATGATTGAAAAACCCAATGCAATTCAGGTCGCGGGTAAAGATAATCTGCGTCAACAATCAGCAATGTGGCAAGCGATGCTAATGTCAGCAGGATTGCCAAATTCAAAACAGATTTTTATTCATGGATTTATAAACATGGGCGGACAAAAGGTTAGTAAATCTTCAGGTATAAAATTGCCTAGTCCAATTGAATTAGTAGAAAAATATGGTACAGATGCTTTGCGGTATTATGTTTTGCGAGAAATACCATATTCCGAAGATGGAGATTTTAGCGAGCGGAGATTTGATGAAAGATATAATAGTGACTTAGCAAATTCTCTGGGAAACCTGATAAGCCGCGTTACAAATATTGCAGAGAAAAGTGAGATTAAGTTTCAAGATAAGGGTTTAAATATAGACATAGGAGATGAAATAAAGGAATATAAATTTGATAAAGCTTTGGAAAAAGTTTGGGAAAAAGTATATGAAGCAAATAAATATGTAGATGACAAAAAACCATGGGGCATAAAAGATGATCCGAAAAAATTAGAAGAAGTTATAAATGGTTTATTAAATTCTATAAAAAATATTGGTGAAGTTTTACAACCTTTTCTTCCCGAAACTTCAGAAAAGATTTTAAAAATATTTAAATCAGAAAAGATTATTAAAGCGGAACCGCTTTTTCCAAAGAAATAAAAAATTAAAAAATAAAATTACCAATAAGCTAGTTTATGAACTTTCTAATCTACCCGCTTTTAATGACAATAATTGGTTCGGCGGACACGGTTTTTGAAAAATATTTTTATAATAAAAGAACGAACAAATATAAAATATTTGTTCCGATGGTTTTTATTTTAGCCTTTTTGTTTTTAATAATTTTCTTTGTACCCTTTCTTGACCATAGCGTAAGCAGTGAAGCTTTCACTACTATCCCTTTAATTTTCTTTTTTGTCATGGTTTCAGTAGCATCTGTCCGTAATATGCTCTATTATTGCAGTTTTCAAAAAGAAGGGTTAGGGGACATAGAACCCTTTATTGTATTTGCTCCTTTGGCAACAGTAATTCTGGCTGGAATTGTTTATCCAGACGAAAGGAAACATCCTATAATTTTGATGTTGGCACTAGTAGCATCATTGGCCCTAATTTTTTCGCATATCAGAAAAAGACATCTGAAATTTGATAAAGCTTTAATGCCGATGTTTAGCGTGATCATCCTTACCGCAATTGAAAACATTATTACTAAAGAATTACTGCTTAATTTTTCTCCGATAGCGCTTTACACAATCCGCTGTTTTTTTATTTCGTTGTTGCTGGTAATATTTGTCAGGCCAAAGTTTAAAGAATTGACAAGAGGGGACATAAAAAATCTGTCAATTATAAGTTTTTTCTGGGTGTTGGTAATGATTTTTTATTATTACGCTTACCAAAAGGTAGGAATTGTCTATACAGAGCTGATTGGTTCTTTAGCGCCGGTTTTAATTTTAATCGGGTCATATTTATTCTTAAAAGACAAAAGTATTACAAAAAGAAATATTGTAGCTTTGATTGTAATTATTGCTTGTGTTATTGCAGCGCAATTTATTGAATAACTTATGTTAATAGACACTCACGCTCATCTTAGTTTTAAAGATTATAACGATCTTGATGATGTTATAAAAAGATCTCGGGAATCTGGTGTTGAAAAAATTATTTGTGTTAGTAGTAATGTTGCAGAATCAGTAAAAGCGGTTGAAATTGCAAAAAAATATTCTGGCATAGTTTTTGCTGCAGTTGGGATACATCCGCAATGCACTGACCCTGAAAATAAGGACAGCATCGAAGCGCAGTTAGCAAGGTTAGAAAAATTGATTGTGGAAAACAAGAATATGGTCGTTGCGGTTGGGGAGTGCGGATTAGATTTTACCGAGGTCGCAGATAATGAGAGGAAGAGGAATATAGAAGAGCAGGAAAAATTATTTCGGGGACAGATTGAATTAGCAAAAAAATATAATCTGCCAATATTATTACATTTTAATAAGGCACATGATTATTTTTTGAATAAACATTTAGATCTAGGGAACATAAGGGGTGTCTTTCATTGTTATGTTGGCGGCAAAAAGAGATTAAATAGATTTCTTGAGTTTGGAAACTTCATGTTTGGCGTTACGGGGCTTGTAACTTATGATGAAGGACTACAACAAGTTGTAAAAGAAATCCCTCTGAACCGATTAGTTTTAGAAACTGACTGCCCTTTTCTTGCTCCATTGCCCCATAGAGGAGAGAGAAATGAGCCAGCTTATACCTCTTTAATAGCCAAGAAAGTGGCAGAGCTAAAGAGAATTAGTTTGGAAGAAATATCTAGGCAAACAGGGGAAAATGCTATGAAAATATTTGGTATTTGAAAAAGGGTAATAATTTTATATAATAAATTATAGAAGAAGTCCCTCGCTATCGCTCGGGACAAAATTTCTTCTTAAATATATAAATAATGTAGAAATTTTGGAAAACGAATATATCAAAATTCGCAAAGGAAAGTTAGATAACCTGATTAAAGCAGGGGTTAATCCTTATCCTTATAGTTTTAATAAAAAATACTCATCAGTTGAAGCTTTGAAGTTAAAGATCGGGACAAAAAAAGTTTCTTTAGCCGGAAGACTGATGTTAATCCGCGATATGGGCCGACTTTGTTTTGCTCATGTTCAAGATGAGGTTGGCAAGATCCAAATTGCTTTTAATGAAAAGGAGATCGGCAAAGAAAAATACAAGTTTTTTATAAAAAACTTTGATCTCGGAGATTTTATTGGTATTGAGGGAAAAATGTTTAAAACAAAAAGAGGCGAAGTGACACTTCTCGTTAAAAAGTTTGAAATGCTTAGTAAATCACTCCGACCGCTTCCTGATAAATGGCATGGGTTAATAGATACCGAAGAAAGATATCGAAAGAGATATTTGGATTTGATTTTTAATAAAGAGGTTAAGGGGAAATTTGTATTAAGAAATAAAATTATAAAATCTTTAACTGATTTTCTTGAGTCAAAAAACTTTTTACAAGTTGATACTCCCATTATTCAACCAATGGCGGGTGGGGCGATAGCTCAACCATTCAAAACTCGTTACAATGCCTATGATTCAGACGTGTATTTAAGAATAGCACCGGAACTTTATCTTAAAAGACTGATCGTTGGAGGATTTGAAAAAATTTATGAAATTGGAAAATGTTTTCGCAATGAGGGGGTGGATGCCAACCACAATCCGGAATTTACAATTATAGAGTTTTATTGGGCTTATGCGGATTATAATGATTTAATGAAATTAACCGAAGAAATGTTTGTAAAATTGGTAAAACAAGTTTTTGGTAAAAATTTTATTATTTATGAAGGTAAAAAAATAGCTTTCAAAAAACCCTTTGCAAGAAAAACATTTTTTGAGATTACAGGTGGCAAATTAAATGATGAGGCTTTTAAAGAAGGAATCAAAAAATTGATTCAGCCAACTTTTGTGATAGATCACCCGACAGAATTAAAGCCATTATCTAAAAAAAATCCAGACGGAAAAACGGTACAGAGTTTTCAGTTGATTATTGCTGGCAGTGAATTGATAAATGCTTATAGCGAGATAAATGATCCTCAAGATCAGCTTGAGCGTTTCAAAGAGCAGGATAAAAATCGCAAAAAAGGAGATAAGGAAGCGCATGCTATAGATTATGACTATGTAGAAGCTTTAGAATATGGCATGCCGCCAACAGCAGGCTGGGGATTGGGAGTGGATCGATTGGTAAAAATTTTAACCAACAGCGAAACATTGAGAGAAGTAATGTTATTTCCATATATGAGGGAGAAAAAGTAATTTTAATTTTTAAATATGTTAGATATTAAACTAATTCGAGAAAAAAAGGATGAAGTAGAGAAAGCTCTTCTAAAAAGAATAGAGAAGAACAAATTGAATTTGGATGAAGTTATCGAACTGGATGATGAGAGGAGAAAAATGATTGTTAGGTTGGAAGAACTACAAGCAGAGAGAAATAAAAATTCTAAAGCGAAACCAACGCCGGAAATTATTGAGGCAATGAAAAAAACAGGAGAAGAAATTAAGAAATTAGAAAAAAAATTAGACGGGGTTAAAGAGGGATTGTTTGAAAAACTTTCAGAGCTTCCCAATATTCCGGCTGATGATGTTCTACCTGGCGGGAAAGAAAATAATAAGGTTATTAAAACATTTGGCGAGAAGTCACAGTTTAGTTTTAAACCCAAAGATCACGTCGAAATAGCAACCGACCTTGATTTGATAGATTATGATAGGGGGGTAAAAATTGCCGGAGCAGGTTTTTGGTGCTATAAGGGAGATGGTGCACTGCTCGAATGGGCGCTCTTAAATTATTTCAAAGATTTTCATATAGATAATGGCTATACTTTTATTCTGCCGCCTTTTTTACTTAATGAAGATTCAGCTTATGCCTCGGGGCATCTGCCAAAATTTCGCGAAGATCTTTTTTGGACATCTCGCTCCAATGAAAATAAAGAAAGTAACAGTTTGTGCTTAAACGCGACTTCTGAAATGATGATTAATAATTTTCATCGCGATGAGATTATAGAAGGCGGAAAATTACCCTTGAAATATTTTGCCTACTCACCATGCTTTCGCAAAGAAGCGGGTGGATATGGTGCGGGAGAAAAAGGCACCACACGAGGACATCAGTTTAATAAAATTGAAATGTTCCAGTTTGTTCACCCAGAAGATTCATGGAAAGCCTTTGATGAACTAGTTACCAATGCTGAAAAATTAGTTGAAGGATTAGGCTTGCATTATGTTACGGATAAATTAGCAGCGGGAGACTCATCAGCTGCCATGGCAAAAACTTATGATGTGGAGGTCTGGATTCCCAGCATGGGTCAATATAAGGAAGTAAGCAGTATTTCCAATGCGCTAGATTATCAAGCTCGTAGAGCTAATATTCGTTTCAAAAATTCCGAATCAGGAAAAAACGAATTTTTGCACACGCTAAATGCTTCCGGACTTGCAACTAGTCGATTGCTCCCAGCAATTCTTGAACAATTTCAGCAAGAAGATGGTTCAGTAAAGATACCATTAGTTTTGCAGAAATATATGGGAGGGAAAACAATTATTAGTAAAAAATAAAAAACATGAAAATAAATATCAACGGTAAAAATCTAAAACTTACAGACCCACTAAAAAAATATGTTGAAGAAAAGATACACAAGCTTGATAGATATCTGGTTGGGGTTGAGCCGGTGAATATTGATGTAGAATTGCATTCGAGTCAAAAAAGTAAGGGTCAGCCAAGAGAAACAGTTGAGGTGACCCTGAAAATGCCCGAAGCGATAATTCGTGCAACTGAAACAGACGAAGATATGTATGGAGCGATTGATATCGTTCAAGAAAAAGTGGAAAGAAAAATCAGGGATTATAAAGAAAGATTTTTGTCACAGAGGAAACAAAAAGCGGAAAGTTTGGCCGATCCGAAGGAACTCAAAAAAATTATTAAGCGAAAAAGATTTGATTTGGGTGCTCCTGTTTCTGAAGATGAAGCAATTGATCGCATGAGTTTGTTGGGGCACGATTTCTACGTTTTTATAAATGCGAAAACTGGTCTACAGAGTGTTGTTTATAAGAGAAACGATGGGGGGTACGGTATCATTGAATCAAAGTAAAACTTTGATTCGATGAAGTTAAAAGTTAAAAGTTTAAAGTGCAAAATTAGAGTGTCCCGACGAGTCGGGACATTTTGATTTAAAAGTTGTTAAAAAAGAACTTTTAGAGTATAATTAATGGGTAATAAATTAGAATTAATTAGAATAGATGAGTATTTACGAATCTGTCTTTGGCAGTGTAAGTTCGAGAGAACTAAAAAACATCCAGCCAATTGTCAAAAAAATAAATGGTTTAGAAAAAGAAATAGAATCGCTTCCTGATGATAAATTAAAAGCGAAGACCTTGTATTTCAAAGAATATATCAGGGGAAGAATTGGCGATGTAAGCGAAGACGAGATTGAAAATGAGACGGACAATGTTAGTGAAAAAGAAATTAAGAAACTAAGAAATTTAGAAATTAGGGAGCAGAAAGCTTTGGATGAAATATTGCCAGAGGCGTTTGCAGTTGTCAGAGAAGCCTCAAAAAGGGTTTTAGGCATGCGTCACTTTGATGTCCAAATGATTGGTGGTGTGGTACTTCATCGTGGTAAAATTTCGGAAATGAGAACAGGTGAAGGAAAAACTCTAGTTTCAACTTTGCCTATCTATCTAAATGGTTTACTGGGCCACGGAGTTCATGTTGTGACAGTCAATGATTATCTGGCTCGGCGTGATGCACAATGGATGGGGAAGATCTATGATTTTCTCGGTCTATCAGTTGGGGTAATAATTCATGACCATTCATATTTGGTTAACTTTGATCAAGAATTAAAACAAAAAAGAATAGCAGAGCGTGAAGAAGCATTAAAAAAACTAGGTGCTATGAAAGGGATAGAAGTTGAACAGCAAGTAGAAATTGAACAAGAAGATCTAATCGAAGTTAGTCGCAAGGATGCTTATGCGGCTGATATTACATATGGCACGAACAATGAATATGGCTTTGATTATCTTCGAGATAATATGGCTTACAGTTGGGAGCAAAAAACTCAAAGATCACTTCATTATGCTATTGTCGATGAAATAGACTCGATATTAATTGACGAAGCTAGAACGCCTTTGATTATTTCGGCTCCTGCCGAAGAGTCTGGAGATTTATATAAAAAATTCGCAGTAATCGTACCGCAATTGGTCAAAGAAGAAGATTATACCGTAGATGAGAAATTGCGAGCCGTTTCTCTGACCGATAATGGCATTAAAAAAATGGAAGGGATTTTGGGAATGGATAATATTTATGACAAAGGAGTAGAACTAGTTCATCATCTAGAACAAGCTCTTAAAGCCCACGTACTTTTTGTGTTAGACCGCGATTATGTAGTAAAAGATGGAGAAATAATTATTGTTGACGAATTTACAGGGCGATTGATGTTTGGCAGAAGATATTCAGAGGGGCTACATCAGGCGATTGAAGCCAAGGAAGGCGTCGAGGTAAAAAAAGAAAGTTTAACTATGGCAACGATTACTTTCCAGAACTATTTCCGAATATATAAAAAATTAGCGGGCATGACGGGAACTGCCATGACGGAAAGTGAAGAATTTTTCAAAATTTATAAACTCGAAGTTATTGCGATACCAACAAATAACCCGATGATCAGGGTTGATTTGTCGGATAAAATTTTTAAGAATGAAACGGGAAGGTTTGAAGCATTAATTCGCGAAATAAAAGAAAGAAACGAGAAAGGACAGCCAGTATTGGTGGGTACTATTTCAATCGAAAAGAATGAACTGCTTTCGAATATGCTCAAAATTCAGGGCATACCTCATGAAATCTTAAATGCAAAACAACACGAAAGAGAAGCCATCATTATTTCACAAGCTGGTAACCGTGGTGCTGTAACGATTGCAACAAATATGGCTGGCAGAGGTGTAGATATTATTCTTGGCGGGCATCCTTATGATAAGACGAAGGCAGATGAAGTGATAAGCTTGGGCGGGCTTTGCGTTTTGGGTACAGAGCGCCATGAATCCCGCAGAATTGATAATCAGCTAAGAGGCCGTTCTGGGCGACAAGGCGATCCGGGTGAGTCACAGTTTTTTATTTCGATGGAAGATGATCTAATGAGAATATTTGGAGCGGATAGAATAAAAAATCTAATGAATACTTTTGGCATTCCCGACGATCAGCCGATTGAGAATAGTATGGTTAGTCGCGCTATTGAGACGGCCCAGAAAAAAGTAGAAGGTCATAATTTTGATATCAGAAAACATGTTCTGGAATACGATGATGTAATGAATAAACAAAGAAAAGCGATTTATTCCCGACGCGATAAAATATTGTCAGGACGCGACGATGTTGATGGGGTAGAAGCGGACTTAATAGAAAAAGTTAAAGACGTTTCCAAAAAAGAAGTGGAGATTTTAGTGGATGCTTCATTATCAAAAGCAGAAGAGTTTGATGAAGCAAAAAAAGAAGTTTGGGAGAATTTTAGTAGTTTGATAGAAAAAGAAAAACTGAAAATAACCTTTGAAGAATTTAGTCAGATAAATAATTTTGATCAATTAAAGCTAAAATTATCCGAAGAATTAGGAGGTCAGCTGAATGATATAGTCAAAGATATAGGGGAAAATGAGGCAAGAAAATTAACTACATATTTGTATCTTAGAGTTATTGATATGTTTTGGGTACAGCATCTAACCGAAATGGATCACCTTCGAGCTGGTATCGGACTAGTCGGTTATGGACAAAAAGATCCGCTAGTTGAATACAAGCATCGTTCTTACGGCATGTTTAAACAACTAGTGGGGATTATAGATGGTAATTTTGTGAGAATGTTTTACAGGATAAAGATAGAAAAAAATCCAAAATCTGAAACCCAAATGTCAAATCAAAACAAGAAAGCTGAAAACCAAAAGGAAGAGACTAGCAGTTTTAAGGAGAACAACAGTGGCAATAGAGAAAAGTTAGAAATAGTCGGCAAGGGGAAGATTGGCAGAAATGATCCCTGTCCATGCGGAAGCGGTAAAAAGTATAAGAAGTGCTGTGGTGCAGATAAATAAAAAACCCGCCAGAAGGCGGGTTTTTTATTTATCTACTTTTTTAGTCCCAAGCCAAAAGTTTGTTGAGTTCTTTATCTAGATATTGTGCGATTTTTAACTCCATATTTCCAGAAGACAAATAAGACGTCCCTTGTTGTTCTGATTCGTCGATCATTATCATAAAGGGGCCTTCTCGAAAAACTGTACCAGCAAATTTATCTGTGGGATCTCCCACTTTAGCAGCGGCTTTCTCTATTAAATATGTATAGCCATCGTTACCCAATCCCTTTGTATCAACTAGGCTTTTTATTGTTATTGTATTATCGGTTTGGCTAACATTTTTTATCTCGTCTTTTCTTGATGAGAAAGTTGTTTTGGATTCATCTATGTTTTTACAAAGCAATATATTTACATTCAAAAGATTTTTCCTATCTGCATTTTCTTGATCTAATATTTTTTCATCCAGCATAGATGCGCAGCCGGCTTCGTCCACAAATTGCTTTGGGTCTTCTAAAATCCAAGACCAATCGGGGTTCTTTGCACTATTTATATTTTTTCTAGAGGTGTTCCAAATGTTTGATATCTTTTTTTCAGTTAATATGGTATCCCAGTCATACTGTCTTATCTTGGTATAATTGTAATCAAACCCATAGGGGTTTACTTTATTTTTTACGTAGCTCGAAATCTTCGGATAGTCCAAAGTGATTATTATAGCCGCTGCGACAATAAGAATTAATATTATAAAATAAATAGTGATATTTTTCTTTTTGTTTTCTTTTTTGGGTTCGCTTACTATTTCTGCCACGTCTTCTTTTATTTCTACCACCTCTTCTTTTATTTCTGCTATTTCATCTTTTATCTCTGCCACTTCTTCTTTTAAAATTTTTTGTTCTTTTTCCATGGTATTTTTTTATTTAATAAATTCTACTATTTGTGAAAAAACTTGAGGCTCTTCCCTTGCAATTTTAGAAAGTACCTTTCTATCTAGCTCAACATTTTTCTGCTTTAAAGCGTTAATGAACCTAGAGTAAGATAATCCCAATGGTCGGATAGCTGCATTGATTTGAACATTCCATAATGCCCTTGAAGTTCTCTTTTTTGCTTTTCTATCACGATAAGACTGCCAACCAGCCTTAATGTCGGCTTGTCTAGCTCGTTTGATAGTAGTTCTATTTAAAAGCCTGCGACCCCTTGCTCGAGCGCGTAGCTTTTTATGTTTTTTCTTAGTTATGGTACCTCTCTTTACTCTTGGCATAGCGTCCAAATTCATTCCGTGCTCTCCGCAAAATCTTTATTAAAAGATTTTTCTGCAAGCACTCCTTAAATTTCTCCTTTACGAAAAAATTCTATTAATATATTTTGGTATAAATTTTTTCGTTTGTTAAATTTTATTTATATGGTAATAGTTTTTTTATTTTTTTATTCTCAACTTTGTTTACCGTATACATTTTTGCCATTTTTCTTTTTCTCTTCTTTGATTTCTTAGACAACAAATGAGATCGGAAAGCACGTCTTTTTTTGAGTTTGCCGGTCTTGGTAACTTTTATTCTTTTGGATAATCCTTTATGCGTTTTTAACTTCATTTTACTATTTTTTAATTTCTTGCTTTGTTGGTGACAGTGTCACAGATAATTTCTTAAATTGAAACGTTAATCGATCATCTGGCTTTGCAATATCAGCCAGACTATCAATAAGACCATTTAAAGACTGTTTTCCTTTATCCAAATATGCAACTTCTCTTCCCCTAAACATCATTGTTATTTTTACCTTATGTCCTTTTTCCAAAAACTTTCTTATTTTATTTATTTTAATTTCCAAGTCATGTTGCCCTGTCTGCGGACGCAATCGGATTTCTTTTATTTCAAGATTTTTTTGGCCTTTCTTGTTCCGTTCTTCTTTTTTTTGTTGCTCATATTTATATTTGCCCCAATCCATAATTCTTGCTACGGGGGGATTAGCGTTTGGTGCTACTAAAATTAAATCAAGGCCATCATCATAGGCCATTGCTAAAGCCTGTTTAGTTTCACACTTTTCTATTTTTTCTCCATCAGCTGTTACAAGAGTAATAAAAGGAACTCTTATTTCCGCGTTCTTTGGATGGAACCTATTTTTTTGCTGATACCTTTTCAATTTTTAGTGTTTAAACAAAAAACCAATTTATAGATTAATACTAATAAATTTTAACACATATTTATCTTTTAATCAATTATTTTTATCGCGACACAATTACATTTAAACATTTTGGCACTATTTCAATATTTACTGATGCTTTTCCGCTATGCTCTCCATCTGCTTTTATGTAGAGAGAGCTCCTGGATTCAACATCTATTTTTTTTGCCTTTATAGTTGTTATTTCATCGAATCTGCTTTTGTTTTCCGATTTACTTTTTATTATAACTTTCAATTCTTGATCGTCAGTATAGTCTTCAATTTTAAAATCTTTTGGCAGTGGCACTGGTATTGTTGTGATAATTAGAGAGGACATATTTACTTGAAGTTTAAATTTAGAACGGTCTGCTACTACACTTAGGGTTGTCGGATGGTATTTCTTCTTTTCCCTTTTGGGAAAAAGCCCTAGCACTCTTTCTTTTTTTTGTTCCTTTCCTTCAATCTCTATGGAAGAAGTAAAATATTTTTCTCCTGATATAATTCCGAGATTCATAGAAACTACCTTGGGCTGGATCAATACTTCACAGCCTTTTTTCCAATCGTTGATTCCCAAAATATTTGCTAAGAAATTTGTTTCACCGATTGGAATAACTCCAAGGTTAATACGCCTTTTTGCAATCACCTGGATAACACGATTTACCATACCATCTCCGCCAGCAATAACAATGTTCTCTATTTTTTTTTCTAATGCTTCATTTACTATTTTTGTCAGATCCTCTTTTTTCTTTACTTCAATAAATTCACCCGGAACTTTTAGGTGGTTAAGATAATTAATAATTTTGTCTTTGAGCCGAGCCCTTTTAGCAGTTGGATTAAGTAAAAAAAGATTCATGTTTTTATGTCTCGTATGTTGGTTTTACAATTTTTTGATCTTTTGTTTCTGCATGCATTACGCATTTACCATTGAGAATCCCGCCTGGTTTTATAGAGAGAACTTTTGCAGAAATATTTCCAAATACTTTTCCCGAGGGCAAAATATCCAATTCATCAACAACATTGACGTCGCCATTAACAACTCCCGCAATGGTAATATTTTTTGCACTTATAGGTCCGTTTACTTCGCCTCGGTCTCCGATGATCGCATCTCTTTCAGCAACTATTTCACCAGTGAATGTGCCATTTACCTGAATGTCATGTTTGGCATCAATACGCCCTGAAAGATTTACACCAACTCCAACTATGGTTTCAGCATGTTGGACTTGTGCAAGCATGGTTCTTTTTTTGAATAAAGACATTGTTTTCTATTACTGTTATTTATTGGTATTAATGCATTATACCTCTTTCTAGGGGATTGGGCAAGAAACGGCGATAAAGTCAAAATTCAAAAATCAAAAGTCAAAAATACAATTCAAAAGTAAAAAAGTAAAAATAAAACTTTTGATTTAATAACTTGAACTTTTGAATTTTGCCTTTTGACTTTTAACTTTATGTTCTTGACTTTTCTTGATTACTGTAGTACAATGGTTTACTAATATCATCTTTTCAAACTCATGAAAAATGTAATTTCTATTAAAGGAGCTCGAGAACATAATCTAAAAAATATTGATCTTGAGATTCCCAGAAATAAGTTTGTTGTTATAACTGGCCTATCAGGGAGTGGGAAAAGCTCTCTTGCCTTTGATACGCTTTATGCAGAGGGGCAGAGGCGTTATGTAGAGTCTTTGTCTTCTTATGCTAGACAATTTCTTGGACTTATGGAAAAACCGGATGTAGATAAAATCGAAGGATTATCTCCGGCTATATCAATTGACCAAAAATCAACTTCCAGCAATCCTCGTTCTACGGTAGGGACTATCACAGAGATTTACGATTATCTTCGTCTATTATATGCTAATGTGGGCGAAGTTCATTGTTCAGAGTGTGGTAAGATGGTGGCTTCGCAAACCATTCCGGAAATAGTTTCGCAAATATTAAAAGAAAAGAAAGAGTCTAAGATTTTGATTTTGTCTCCGATCGTAAGAGGTGAAAAAGGGGAGCAAAAGCAGATATTAGAAAAAACAAAAAAAGATGGTTTTGTTCGCATACGTCTCAATGGGGTGGTTATCAATCTAGACGATAAAATAGAAATCGATAAGAATAAAAAAAATAATATTGAGATCGTAGTTGATCGAATAACATTGCCTGCCCCGTCCAAAGGCGGGGATGATCCGAAATCTGACAGTTTAAGGGTTCGCTTAAGTGATTCAGTTGAAGTAGCCTTGCGCCATAGTAAAGGAGTTGTTTCTATATATAATACAGATACAAAGGAAGAAAAGGCATTTAGTGAAAACTTTGCTTGTGTGAACTGCGGTATTTCACTCCCTGAGATTTCTCCTCGCTCTTTTTCTTTTAATTCGCCCCAAGGCGCTTGTCCAAAATGTACCGGTCTTGGTCGAACGCTCGAAGTTGATGCAAAATTAGCGATTCCAAATCCAAGATTAACCATTGCGGAAGGTGCGATTCGTCCCTGGGCCAGAAGCTCGGTGAGCAATACCAGTTGGCATGTGAGAATCTTGGAAGCAGTCGGTAAGAAATATGGATTTAATGTAAATACACCAATTGAAAAATTAAAGCCGGGGATTTCAGATATGATTATGAACGGAACGCTTAATGAACAATATATATTAAAATATCGAACTGCTTCGGGAAGAATCCAAGAATACCCAGTGACTTATGAGGGCGTTATAAAAAACATGCAGAGGCGCTACAAAGAAACGGATAGCGATATAGCTCGTCGAGAAATTGAAAGGTTTATGCGCGAAAAAGTTTGCGACCTGTGTCATGGCAAGAGATTAAAAAAAGAAATCCTGGGCGTTAGGGTAGGTGGCCGATCAATTGACCTAGTTGTTGAAGATAATGTAGAGGGGCTAATTTTATTCTTTCAAAACCTACCCAGCAAGTTAGGCGATAAGCAAAAAGAAATCGCTAAAAATATTATTAAAGAAATAAATGCGCGCTTGCGATTCCTGGTCGATGTTGGGCTAAGCTATATTACAATAGACCGATCTGCCTATACTTTATCCGGGGGAGAGGCTCAAAGAATCAGGCTTGCCACTCAAATTGGTTCAGGATTAACCGGCGTTCTATATATATTGGATGAACCTACAATAGGGCTGCATCAAAGAGATACTAAGAAATTAATTAAAACATTAGAAGATTTGCGCGATCTTGATAATACCGTAATTGTAGTTGAGCATGACCAGCAGATAATGATGTCGGCTGATCATCTGATTGATATTGGTCCCTTCGCTGGCGAACATGGTGGCAAGGTTGTTGCGCAAGGTTCACCGGGACAAGTTAAAAAAAATAAAAATTCATTAACCGGAAAATATCTATCTGGGAAATTGGAGATTGAAACTCCCAATAAAAGAAGAAAGGGGAATGGTAAATTCTTAGAAATTATTGGAGCTACCGAAAATAATCTTAAAAATATTGATGTCAAGATACCCCTTGGAGAATTTATCTGTGTAACCGGAGTTTCTGGATCGGGTAAATCATCTCTAGTTAATGACATCTTGGCAAAAAGATTATCAGTCGAATATCATGGTTCTTTGCAAGAACCGGGGAAATGTAAAGAAATAAAGGGAGTTAGTTATTTGGATAAAGTTATAAATATAGATCAATCGGCGATTGGGAGAAGTCCAAGGTCAAACCCTGCAACTTATACGGGGTTATTTACGGCTGTGCGAGAAATATTTGCTTCAACTAAGGAAGCTAAGGCGAGAGGATATGATGAGGGTCGGTTTTCCTTCAACGTCAAAGGCGGAAGATGTGAAGCCTGCAGGGGAGATGGTGTCAATAAAATCGAAATGCATTTTCTCCCTGATGTTTATGTGATTTGCGATGTCTGCCATGGCAAAAGATATACGCAAGAAGTTTTAGATATTTATTATAAAGATAAAAATATTGCTGATGTTCTGGATTCAACTATCGAAGATGCTTTAAAATTTTTTGAGAATATTCCATTACTAAAACAAAAACTGGAAGTTTTGAATAAAGTTGGTCTAGGCTATATGAAATTGGGTCAATCAGCAACCACACTTTCTGGAGGAGAAGCGCAACGCGTGAAACTCGCAACCGAACTATCTCGCCGGGCAACCGGAAAAACTCTCTATATTCTTGACGAACCAACTACTGGGCTTCACTTTGATGACACAAAAAGATTACTGCATGTTTTGCAAGCATTGGTTGATAAAGGTAACAGCATTCTTATCATTGAACACAATCTCGATGTGATCAAATGTTCGGATTGGATAATAGATCTGGGACCAGAAGGGGGAAATAAGGGGGGTTATATTGTTGCGGAAGGAACCCCGGAGGCAGTAGCGAAGAATAAGAAGAGTTATACAGGGGAATATTTGAAGAAAATTTTGAAATAAAAAAACAGGTCTTGCGGCCTGTTTTTATTTTGTGAAATATTTATGTGATACTTCCCTATTTAGAAAACTTAGAAGATGCAGCCTCAATTATTTCGAGAAGCGCACCAATTATGTTTGCTGATTTTAATAATAGGTCTTCTCTCAAACTGAAGCCTGATGAGGCAAGTATAGATTCTCCCAAGAGGGAAAAATTGATACCAAGCTTATCCTCAAGTTCTTTTAATTTTCTTTGCCAATTTTTTCCTAAAGCTTTTACAAAAGCTGGTTCAATGTCCTTTTCGAATGAGAAAGACCTTGAACCCTTATGCTCAGGATCGATATAGTAGAAGTCTCCAATTGCATCGAGGACGTCTTCGATATAGGCGCGTCCCCAATAATGCTTTCCATCTTCACGACATTCTTTTATGTCGATTTCAACGTACATCAGTGTCCCTTCCTCGACATTTTGAAGATGTTCAGGAAGCCTGTTCTGCTCGCATACCACGGGTGGTTTTAATCTCGTTACTGCGGCATGATTAGTACAGGCCATGATTCTTTCAAGATTCTTACTTGGGAAAAAGATTTTCCATATCATACAACACTTCCTTCTGAGGCACTGCCTCATGGATTTCTGCCGGCACTGCCGGTCAGTTTACTTTATTTTAAAGGTGCACAGCACCTGACTTTATAATTATATAAAAAACGGCTTAAAAATGCAAATAAAAATATTTTTACTTCTCCTTTGTGTCATTCCTGCGCTCCTATTGTAACCAACAGGAAAACAGGAATCCAGGCCTGGATCCTTGATTTACTGATGATTACATCAGTAGCTCAAGGATGACATCAGGGGGTAAAAGAAAAAAGAGCAGGGAAAAAGTTTGTGAAGGGGTCCCGCCGAGGCGGGATTTTTTGTAAGAAACCCCAAAGGGAATCTCACAAACTTCATAAATTTTTTTCTTTCTGCTCTTTTGTGTGCTCTAGCCACCTTTCGTTTTTTGATTGTTTTTTGGGATTTGCGCTCCGCGTTAGCGGTAGTTCATAGAGTAATTTTAATAATTTTTTCTATGAGGCAAAACCGCAATCAAATAAAATTGATTGGCGAAGCACTTTATCCCCCTTGGAAAAAAGACAACGGAGGAGGCCGTTTGCTTGTGTTCTAAGTGGGAAAAAAATGGGTGTATGACCCGAATTAACGGGTATGTAAAAAATGATATACACCCATTTTTTTCCCTCCTAGAACTGGTGGATTGTTAATATATAGCTAATTTAGCACGTTTTTTAAAGGGTGTCAATGGCTTTTTGGTAATTTAAGCCAAAATAAAACGCCCGCTAAGGGGCGCTGTTGTTGTGATTGGGTTGTGCGCTGGGCATTAGGAGCTGATGATTTTCACGTCTAATATGGTGTCAAACGATGTTATGCCGCGGGATTCTCCAGTTAGAAGCCTTCTAACCCTTTCAGTTGCTTTTTCTTCTGTTTCTCCTTCGGCGGCGATTCTTGAAGGAGTTAACCAGTAACACAGTCTTTGGTCATTGCCAATCATTTCTACTTTGGGGCCGGCTAAAAGTCTAGCCCTCTTAAGAAATTGGATAACCTTTCGTACTTTTTTGCTCTCCTCTTTTTCATATTCTGATTTCAGTATAACGATACAGAAAAGAGCACATCGGTCGTCGCGTACTGGTACGTCTTCTATTAAATCAATATAGACTAAACACGAATTATTAAGTTCCAATTTTATCATCTTTTCCTCCATTTTCTTTGATTTTCTTAGTGATTCAATTTTAGCTTATTTATAAAGAAAGTCAATCATGCTAAAATATAACTATGCTAAATCTAACTACTCCCATCTCTCGACTCTCCGGTATTGGTACCAAAACAGCTGAAAAACTGAACAAGTTGGGCATATATAATATGGAAGACCTGATTTACCATTTCCCCCGCAAATGGGAGGATCTTTCGCGTGTCAAAAAGATAAGCCAAATTAGAATTAATGAAACAGCCACAGTTAAAGGAGAGGTTTGGGATATTAAATCTCGTTCATCATTCCGTCGCAGAAGATTCAAAATGGCGGAAGCGGTTATTAATGATGGTACAGGTTCGGTGGAAATTGTTTGGTTTAATATGCCCTATATTGCCAATATGTATAAAGTGGGTGATATGGTTTTACTTAGCGGAAAAGTTAGCTTTGGCAAAAGGGGATTGCAATTTACCAATCCAATGATTGAACGATTGGATGTTGCAGATGAAAATGCGAATTTTGCAGATAGAAAAAATGGGTTTGGGATAATTCCGATATACCCCCAGACGGAGGGGTTAAATTCAAAGTTTTTGAGAAAAATAATAAAACCATTGTTAACGAGCGCGGAAATCGCGTCCCTACAGTTTGATGAATACCTGCCACCAGAAATTATTCGAAGAAATGGTTTTTTAGATTTAGGAAAAGCAGTCTCTCAAATGCATTTTCCTTCATCACGCGAATTATTGGCTGCAGCACGAAAACGTTTAGCCTTTGATGAAATATTTTTAATTCAAATTTCATTACTTTCACAAAAAAAAGAATTAGAAAAGCATAAAGCGCCAAAAATAAAAATCGATTTAGAATTGATAAAGAGATTTTTAAAAACCTTACCTTATGAATTAACTGGTGCGCAAAAAAAAGCAGCTTGGGAAATTTTGAAAGACTTAGAAAAAAACGTACCGATGAATAGATTGCTTGAGGGAGATGTAGGGAGCGGAAAAACTTTGGTGGTGGCCATAGCTTCTTTAATTGCGTGTAATGCTGGTTACCAAGTTATTATTATGGCGCCGACGGAGATTTTAGCAAGACAACATTTTGAAACGATCCATGGGTTTTTGCCAAGATTGGAGATTGCGCTGGTTACAAATAATATATCTCAAATCTCAAATCTTAAATCTCAAAACCACATCTCAAAACTTAAATCTTTAGTTTGGGATGAGATAAGAGAAGGCAAGGCAAATATTATCATTGGTACACATGCTTTACTTGGAGATAAAGTTAAATATAAAAAAGTCGGATTAGTGATTGTAGATGAGCAGCACCGTTTTGGGGTGGAGCAAAGAAAAAAGATAAAAGATAAATCGGGACCAAAGGGTTTAGTACCTCATTTTTTGTCGATGACGGCAACACCAATTCCTAGATCACTGGCATTAACTTTGTATGGCGACCTGGATATTTCAACTATTGATGAAATGCCAGCGGGAAGAAAGAAAATTGTTTCGCGATTTGTTGATAATTCAAAGCGCACAAATGCATATAAGTTTGTCGAAGAAAAAATAAAAGAAGGGGGGCAGATGTTTGTAGTTTGCCCGCTAATAAGTTCAAATCTAAAATCTAAAATCTCAAATCTTGATGATAGAAAAACAGTGATCGTTGAAACAGAGAAATTAAAAAGAATATTTCCAAAATTTAAAATTGAATTTTTGCATGGTCGGATGCCCGCCCGAGGCGGGTTAAAAAAAGGCGAAAAAAGCAAAGAAGAGGTTTTAGAAGATTTTCGCAAAGGCAAAATTCAAATATTAGTTTCGACTTCGGTTATTGAGGTTGGTATTGATATCCCGAATGCAAATACCATGATGATCGAAAATGCCGATCGATTTGGTTTGGCGCAACTACACCAATTCAGGGGACGCGTTGGGAGAGGTAAAAGGCAATCATACTGTTTAGTTTTTTCTGAAAACAAAAATCTGGAGGCGGTTGAAAGGCTTAAAAAATTCGCGCAAACCTCTTCTGGTTTTGAGCTTGCGGAATTTGATTTGAAAAACCGTGGTCCGGGGGAATTCTGGGGAGCAGAACAATCAGGGTTCCCGCAGCTCAAAGTTGCAAATCTTTGGGATCAAGCTTTGATAAAGCTAGCGCGAGACGAGGCGCAAAAAATCGTGAATGAAGGTTTGAGAAAATATGATAAACTATTAGAAAAGGTAAAAAAGATTAGTACGGTGGAACATAGGGAGTAGGGGTTAAAAAATTAACCCGCTCAAAAGCTCAATCTCTTGCAGTATTCTTAATCTAAGAAATCTGCAAATAGATTTCGCTCCAGGCGGGCAGGGAAATTAATAAAATAAAAAATTAAAAATGACAAATCAAAATCTAAAAGTTAAAAAAAGCAAAAATTGGGAAGGGGCTTTTGAAATAGTAAAAAGTCTGCCTGAATTCTTTAGAAAAGATGGCTGGAGTAAAATAAAGAAAGATTTAAAAAATGACCAGATATTTTATTGTTTAAATAAGAGAGAGGTATTAGGGTTTGTTTCATATAAAGAAACAAATAAAGATGTTGTTGAGGCCTCTTGGGCAGCAGTCAAAAAAGAATTTCAAGGAAAAGGGGTTGGTCAGATTTTATTTTCAAAAAGTTTAAAAAAGTTAAGCAAAAAATATCAATTTTGTAAAATAAGAACATTAGCTGGTAGCAGAACCGATAAAGGATATGAGAGAACTAGGAATTTTTATAAAAAACTAGGATTTTATTCAATAGAAATAATAGATCCCTATCCGGGTTGGTCCCCAGGTAATCCCTGCGAGATTATGGTAAAATTTTTAAGAGATTAGTTTTATGAAAATCATTGAAGGAAAGCTAAGGGGTATTACAATTCGATACAAAGAACAAAAGGGAACCCGTGTTTCATCTGAAAAAGTGCGCAAAGCAGTTTTTGATGTACTGAAGGGAAAAATTGGAAATCCCTTGATTTCGCTCGAGACAAACCTTGCAGGTTTGAAAGTCGCAGATCTCTTTTGTGGAAGCGGAATGTATGGGATAGAAGCAATTAGCAGATTGGCGGATGGCGCCTGGTTTGTGGATAAGGATAGAAGAGTGGTAGGAAGTCTGAAAAAAAATTTAAAAGAAATTGAAAGGAAATTTAGGAAGGAAATTAAATACAAAATATTAAATATTAGTTATGATAGATTTATAAAAAGTTGCAATGAAAGGTTTGATTTGATTTTTGCTGATCCGCCTTATTACCAATTCGATTTTGATAAACTGAATGAGGTTTCTAAAATTTTAAATACAGGCGGAGTATTTGTTTTAGAACAAAGCAAAAGAGGTGGCGCAAAAGAACTAAAAGGTCTAGAATTATTTTTGAAAAAAAAATACGGAGATACAGTAGTATGTTTTTATAAAAATGGAAACATATAAAAAATACAAACAAAAAGCAGATCAATTTATCGAAAAATACAGATTATATCTAGCTTTGTTTTTGACTGTTTTTATTGTCTTTTCAGGTACGGTTTTAATGATTCAGGGCGCTAATGCAAATAGTGCGGCAAAAACGATTAAAAGTGAGGATTTAAGCCAAGCAAATAAATCAAATAGTCCGGCGATAGAAAACAAAATAGAAACGAAAGAAATTATTTTTGACATAGAAGGGGCGGTAGTAACTCCGGGAGTTTATAAATTGCCGGTGGGCAAAGTTTTAATAGATGCTATTAATAACGCGGGCGGTCTTTCTGCCGATGCTGATCGTGAGCGAATCTCTAGAGAGATGAATCAAGCCAGTCTGATAGGGGACGGCAGTAAAATTTACATTTTTAAAAATAGCGATAAGGATTTAAAAATAGTTTCCAATGCCTCAAATCAAAATTACTCTGGTATCTCAAATAGTGGTTCGTCCAGCACCACATCAGATCAGAAAAGCGTTGTCAAAATAAACCTTAATAAAGCAACAGTAGCTGAACTGGATGTTCTTCCTGGAATTGGCCCAGCTCTAGCGCAAAGAATCGTTGATTGGAGGGATGCAAATGGAGGATATGAAGTGATAGAAGATATTAAAAAAGTAAAGGGGATCGGTGATTCGGTTTTTGAAGGCCTCAAAGATCAAATAGCAATAGAGTAAAATTTTTAATTTTTAATTTTATAATTTTTAAATAAATCCTAATTTTTAAATCTTAAAAAGGTCTTTATTTATCTTGATTTTTCTGATATAATAAATAAATCGCGAAGCGATACAATATTTTTTATTTTTGATATTTAATTTTTGATTTATTTATGCCCGGGTGGTGGAATTGGCAGACACGCATGCCTTAGGAGCATGTGCCGAAAGGCGTGGAGGTTCGAGTCCTCTCCCGGGCATTCAATAGGATTTAAGGAAAATTTGGAATTTTTTTGAACTCTCCGCTCGCTCCGAAGGCGGGCGGAGCGAGCGAGAATTGAAACTGTAAAATCATAGGGAGCCAAGAAATTCCAAGAAACATTTTTATTTGAAATCAGGCGGTTCGTTCCAATTTTTTCCACAAATTGCGAAATCTCGGGGAGTTCGGTTTCGTCATTGATATTTTTGGCTTTTTCTAGTGTTTTAATATAATTGATTGTAGGTTCGATCCAACCGCTCATCCGCTTTTGTTCAAGAATTGTTTTTTCACTTTTCAGTGAATTTTTTTGTTCTATAATTTTTTCTTTTTTGATTCTATATGTTTCTTCGTCAATGAGATTGTCTAAGTATATTTCTAAAAGTTTATCTAACTTTATTTGCAAAAGTGCTATTTTTGTATTTATTTCTTGAACAAAAGTGCCCGCAGATTTGCTTTCATTCTTTTTCTCTTGATCTAGGTACTCCAACATCTGATTGGTCCAATTGTCGGGCAACGCAATTGTTTTTATCTTTTCTATGATTTGACTTTGTAGATAACCCTCTTGAATATATGGCTCGCCACATTTTCCTTTTTTGCGGGTACATCTGTAATATCTATAAAGCCCGCCATGACCTTTAGCCCATTGAGCCGACATCATAGAACCGCAAGAACACTTAAAAAGCCCGCAAAAAGGAAAAGAGTGGCTTCCACGGACTTTTCTCGGCTTGCTTTTGTTTTCCAAAACTTCCTGCACAGAATCAAACAATTGCTTTGAGATGAGCGGTTGATATTTTCCCTCATAGACCTCACCATCCCATTTCATGATGCCGATGTAAATTTCATTAGTAAGAAGTTTGTTTATATTAAAATTAGAACGAGGATCTCCGTTTTTACTTTTGACCCCAAAATCGGCGAGGTATTTAGAAATAGATTTGTAGCCATGGCGACCCGTGGCAAATTCCTCAAAAACATTTTTTATCACTTCCGCTTTCTTGGGGTCGGGAACAATGTTTCTTAATCTATGATCGTAAATATACCCGACTGGCTTAAATCCAGGCCATTCTCCACGCCTGAGCTTCGCTCTGTTGCCTCGCCGGACATTCTCAGCCAAACTATCTATGTAATACTTAGCATTAGACAACCCAATGGATAAAAAGAATTTGCCCGAAGGATTATTTTCAAAAGCAAAAGTAGGGAATTTTAAGCTGGCGATTTTACCTGTGTCCAAAAGAAAGATTATTTTTCCCGCGTCCACGCTATTCCTTGATAATCTATCGGGAGCCCAGCTTAAAATTCCCGTTCGTCTAGAACCATTTTCCATTTTAGAAAGCATTTCATTAAAAACAGGACGACCGGGAACCTTTGCAGTTTTCTTTTCTATGAAAGTTTCAGCTATCTCTACATTCTCCCTTTGGGCAAATTCTTGGAGCTCAGCGAGCTGAGCTTCCAAGCTCAAAACTTGTTTTCCTTCCTCATCTGTGCTTTTTCTAACATAGAGATACCATTGATCGGGTTGTTGTATTTGTTTTTGCATATGTTTTTCCTAAAAAGCCAAAAATATTGTGGAAAAAATTGGAGTGAGCTAATGCTCACGATAGCTTCGCTATCACGAACCGCCTGACTTCAAATAAAAATGTTTCTTGGAATTTCTTGGCTCCTTATGATTTTACAGCTTCAATTCTCGCTCGCCCCGCCCGCTTTCGGGGCGAGCGGAGAGTTCAAAAAAATTCCAAATTTTCCTTAAATCCTATTGAATGCACGCTAATTGAAAATGCGCGAACCGTTTTTGGGGGAAAATGAGGTTGGGGCGGAGCAGCCCCGCCGCCCATCGGGGCGCTCCGCCCCAGAAAAACCCCGAATCCGAAAATTCCGCCGCCGCTTCTTGCGAGCCAAATGAATTGGCTCGCTATTTTGAAATTTGATTTTTAAGAATCCATCCGCAACCCCGACCACCACCCCCAAAAGAAAGGGGATGAATATTATCCAAATTTTGGATATACTTTATTTGAATATATCATATAGCTATGATCAATGCAATATATAATAAAAAATACAAAAAACTAGTTGAAAAACTAAAAAAAGCCAGAGTTCAATCTGATTATACACAGGTAGAAATGGCGGAAAAACTAAAAAGACCCCAATCTCATGTTTCCAAAATAGAATCAGGGGAACAAAAGATTGATATTTTGGGGTTGCAAGAATGGGCAAAGATTTGCAAAAAAGATGTTAATTATTTTTTGAAGTAGAATAAACAAAATCATTTAACTATAGAAGAGGGTTTTTTAGTTCTCTTTTTTTGGATTGATTTTTGTGTTACGAAGTGAGAAAAAATAAATAGTAAAAATGGTCTTGACATGTTGTTTCTTTTTTGATACACTATTGTCATAATTATGAAAAGCAAGAAAAACCTATTAGAACAGTTAAAATCGTTGCCTCATTTCAATAAAAACACCGTATATCAGCTTGGGCTACAGTTGGGGCTTAAAGACTCTACGGTTGATACTTATATTAGCCGATTTTTGAAATACAAAGAAATTCTACCGCTTAAAAATGGAATGTATGTCTCTGCAGATTTTTTTGGAAAAAACAGAACGGATATTTCATATTCATTTTATCTTGCGAATATTATTCGTACCCCGTCATATGTTAGTTCTTGGGCCGCTCTCCAGTATTACAATCTTGCTACTGAGGCAATCCACTCTATTACATCGGTTACTCCTAAAGTCACAAGAAATTATCAGACAAAAGTCGGTAACTTTGCCTATCAGTCAATAAAAAAAGACCTTTTTTCAGATTTTTCTTTGGTCAGGGGAAAGTTTGATTTCTATGTTGCCTCTCCGTCTAAAGCGCTGTTTGATTTACTATATTTCAGAACGCATCAGTTTCGTGGCATTCAGCTTGAAAAAATAAAAGTATTAGTAAAAGAGTTAAGAATAGATATTGATGAAATGGATAAAGTAGAACAGAAAAAATTTTATTCACTGATTAAAAAACATATATGAGCGAGCAGATAACTACAATTTTAAAAAGAAAGCTCGACGATCTTTCCGCTTATACTGGAATCGATGCTGAAACCCGTCGCAATGCACTCAAAGAAGAGTTGCAGTTTTATGTTCTTAATTTCATTTACCATAACCCAGAGTATAGTAAATGGATCATGTATGGCGGTTCAGCGCTTCGCATAATTCATGGTCTTGATCGAATGTCTGTTGATTTGGATTTTGAAGTTGCTCATTCAGTGACAGATAAATTTTTGGAAGAATTAAAAAAAGAAGTTGAAGAATATTTTACCAACACTTATGGTGCCGGACCGGACTTTTTAACAATAAAGATAACTACTGGCAGAGGATTAATCTTAAAATTCAGTGTTGGCAAAGAATTAAGTTTTGGTCACCCTTCAAATCAGATACATGTAAAAATTGATCTAAATCACTTTTTGGCTCCCAAAACTGTAACCGAACGCAGACCAATAAATCGCGATCAGCTTTCTTTCGTTATTTTGACATATAATATGGGTGCGCTTATGGCAAGTAAGTTGGCCGCTGTTTTTTTGCGTGGTACTCGTGGTGTGGGAAGCGCAATTTATGAAGAGAAAGGACGCGATATTTATGACCTACTTTGGTATATGAGTAAAAAAATCGTACCAGATTTCGACTATATGATAGCCAAAGGCATTGATGTAAAAGATCCGCGCGCTCTTTTTGATAAACTCACATTGCAAATGAACAAAGTAAGTGATGAAAATCTCAAAAATGATTTGTCACCTTTATTTATGGATACAGTATTTATCGCCAACTGGCTTAGAAACTGGCGAGAAAGTTATTTACGACTCCTTGATGAATACAAAATAAATACCGTAACGATATTGGCAAATGTATCAATACATCAGTATTTCTCGAGTGGTAATTTTTCATTTACATATATTTATAATACTGAGGATGAAAAGATTATTCGCGTGCGATATATAATAAGTGATTACTGGATTGACTTTAAGGATGGTGACTTGCCATCTATTAAGTTAGACGAAAAACTAAATGATAAAATTGAATTTACAAGTGAGGGCATTAGTTCGAGACCGGCTCCGCAGGATAAGTTAAAACAGTATGCCGCCCTTTTTTATCAGAAAACAGAGAATTATTTTAAAAAAACAAATCGGGTTATGCTTGGGGATGGCATTATAACTAAGGTGATCCGAATGACGGCTGATAATTTAAATCCAAAAGAGCAGATTGTGCTTAATAAATCAGCCCTGCTTTCTTGTGAGCTTGATGATTTATTAAAGTAGAATCAGAGAACAAAAAATTGATATTTTAGAATTGCGCGAATGGGCAAAAATTTGCAAGAAGATATTAGTTATTTTTTAAAATAAAATAAATGCCACTATATAAATACAAGAGGGCACGACCCTCTTTTTTGTTGATTTTTTGGTTTTTTTATAGTAGAATGGGAGAAATAAATAAGATAATTTTATGGCAGACGAACTAATCGACATTGTCGATGAAAACAACAACTTAACGGGCGTGCAGAAAATGAAAAGCGAAGCGCATCGAGATGGCTTATGGCACAGAGCCGCTCATATTTGGATTTATAATTCAAAAGGCGAGATACTCCTTCAATTAAGAGCCAAAGGGAAAAGCATTGGTTCTGATGTCTGGGATTTGTCTGCGGCGGGGCACATTGGGGCTGGAGAAGATCCTACTATTTCCGCGTTGCGCGAAACTCAGGAAGAGCTTGGTTTGGATGTAAAATCCGAAGACCTTGAATCATATAAGGTTATACCTGAAAAAATGGGAGCCAAAGACATAGAAAACAATGAATTCCATTATGTTTATCTCATGAGATATGATGGAGATATAAATAATTTGAAGATTCAAGAAGAAGAACTGCAAAAAATAGAGTTTGTTTCTATAGATACGATTGGGAAAGGTTTAAAAGATAATCCAGAAAAGTATTTTCCACATGATATGTCTTATTGGAACGAGATGCTTATCGCTATAAAAAATAAACTAGAATAAGAAAGGAGAAAAATATGTCAAACAAAATTTATCTTCTTGGTGGCAGCGATATCAAAAGTAATGACAGCGAAGAGTTAGATAAAAAAATATTTTCGGAATTAAGTGATTCTCCCTCAATTTCGGTCTTGTCTTGGGCATCAGAAGATCCTGAAAGCGAAAAATCAATAGGGAAACGCGACATTTTAAAAAATCATCTTGCAAACTTAGGCGCAGAAGAAATCAACATCGTTTCTATAAATGATTCCTTGGAAGATATAAGAAACAAGATAAGTAGCAGTGAAATGCTTTATATAGCCGGTGGAGCAACAGAGAATCTTTTAAAACATATCGAAGAAAAAGGGGTTGCAGAAATTATAAAAGATTTTAAAGGAATAATTGTCGGGAATAGCGCTGGAGCTCTGTGCTTATGTAAGGAAGTGGTTATGACGGCGGAACAACATACCGAAGCATCAATAGAGACGGGGCTTGGAATTGTAGATTTTTCAGTAGAGGTTCATTACAAAGAAATGGTTGATAATGAATTATTAAAATTATCAAAAGATCGTAAGATTTACGCAATTCCCGAAAGAGCAGCATTGATTATTGACGGAGAGAATATGTATGAATTTGGTGGCGATGTCTATCTATTTGAAAACGAACATAAAATCAGGTTTGAAAATAAAGAAGATCAAGAAAATCAAGAATTCAAGATTAAATAAAAATATAATTTATTACTTTGTATCCTTTACTTTTTCCCTTATCTTCGCTATATTATAAGGAATAAAAATCAAATTTCAAAATAGCCGCAATTTCCTAAATTGCGGCAAGAAGCGGCGGCGGAATTTTCGGATTCGGGGTTTTTCTGGGGCGGAGCGCCCCGATGGGCGGCGGGGCTGCTCCGCCCCAACCTCATTTTCCCCCAAAAACGGTTCGCGC